>Ga0116227_10000237_pt1 | contig 99234 bp, 69 predicted proteins | sample S1TSphgellanicum_FD_89693 | JGI IMG/M metagenome (GOLD analysis project Ga0116227, IMG submission 89693) | Host-associated microbial communities from peat moss isolated from Minnesota, USA - S1T2_Fb - Sphagnum magellanicum MG | ecosystem: Host-associated > Plants > Peat moss > Unclassified... | reverse complement strand
GTCCCGATTAAGGGGATGGATGAAATGTCCATCCAGCTGGATGATCACAAAATAATAATAAAAATAGAAAACACATAAAAATAAAAAAATAAAAAAGTTAAAAGTTTCTAAAAAAAACTAAAACGCGAACCAAGTTTAAAGAAACCGGGGGACTTCATAGTGGCTGAAGGTCACGGGCACCCACTCGTTTTATAAGTTGAGTAGGGTATGTTTTTGCCTTGTGATATATTCATCAATATATCAAGGTAAAATATTTACCCGCCCAACACTACTCATACCCTGTGTAATTATCTTTTTGGAGTGCAAACTTCTTTTTAATGAAGTGTCAAAGTTTCAGATTTTTAAAAAAAAATGACAAGCCAATAAAAATGTCTCATTGTTTTGGGTGCTTTGGTTAATTTATGGTTGGCAGGGTTTCATCATTAACAGAACAAAAGTTATTGAATATAGAATTATTTTTGTCTTTAAAAATGAACTTCAATTATTTAAAAAAATTCATAATTAATTTAACAAGGGAACAGATTGGGAACAAACGGGGGGGGGGGGAGGGGGAAAAGCAAAAATCCCTCCCCAACGTGTGCAAATTGGTGTTGCCCACTTATGCAGTTTTACCCAGATATACCCGCCGGATATAGGTTATATCATCAAATGGCTCAACCTATATGTGGAGGCAAGGAATAACAAGTAAATTCTATATCAGAATCATCAAGCTCGTAGTGGAATCGTCCTAGGGTTTCTGCACTGTTTTTCTCAGGGCTGAAAGGCAAAAGAGAGGGAGGTACGGAGCGAGAGAGGGAGGGAGCGAGAGACGAAGCTATGGCTACAGCTATGGAGATTGGATCTGAAGTGGATCCCAGCTCTGCCACATTTTCCCTCACTGACGAAGATCACACCCTGGGCAATTCCCTTCGATATATTCTCAACAAAGAGTAAGCTTGCTTCACTTTCCAGCTCTCCCTTTGTTTGGATGCATGCAATCCATGTGTGCTTTTCCTCCGGAGTACAGCCTCGTACACATTCTCTTCTTGAGGATGAGTCTTCTATGTAACCATTCTGTCAAGGAAATTTTCCAAGCAAGTTTATTGCAGCACAAACAAAGCAAGTAACAACAGGTGCGCCAGATTTGGTGGATTAGGGTTTGAAGGGCGGAACTTGAGTTCAATTCAATGCTTTGTGGTGATGGATGGACTAGGTTGTACTTCGTGTGTATGTAACAAGAGGTGGGTGTGTTGTTGCTACTTGCAGTCCTCGAGTTTCCTTTTGTGGGTATAGTGTGCCTCACCCATCTGAAGCTCGTGTCAACATCCGGGTTCAAACTACAGGTGAGCATTATGACTTCACTTTGAGCTAATGTGTGATTGTGTAGGGTAAGAGGCACCCACTCGAGGGGTTTCACAGGTTTGAGCCCCTGGGCATGTAGGTGGTAGCTCTGATGAACGGGGCTAAGAGACAAGAATTATTTCAGTTCTCAAAACACTATGTTTGTTCTTACACTAGCTGCAGTTTTCTTGGAATTCTGATAGCAACAATGGCAATCTGATAACAGGGGCACCGGCAAGAGATGTGTTGAAAGATGCATTACATGACTTGATGGCCATTGGGGAGCATGTGAGGGCAACATTTGAGAGGACACTGGAGCAGCACAAAGTCACACGCAGCATGAATGAAATGAGCATGAGATCTGGCTTGACCTCCCAGCACACTTCTGGCAGTTAGAGATCAGTAGCAATCTTACTGGTAATGATCATGTACTTGGTTCTTTTGACTCATGATGTCAAGTAAGAAAGATTCTGCAACACTCTAGAAGCTTGAATTACATGGTCATTTTGTCTTCCTTCATGTTTTCCCAGACTCCTTGATACCCAACTTCAACTTGATGCCATCAAACGCAGCTCCTATTGCATTCTACAATCTGCGCAAGAATCTAATGAGAATTCACATACTTTTAAAAAGCCAAAAGCCTAGCCTGTTAGCATGCCCATATGGTCATTATGACTTCACTACACTGGCAACAAAGGTAATGGGGATTCCAACAGGCTCACAAAAACTGATGTCTTCTCTATAGTAGGCCACCTTTAATCTTCCATTTCATTTGGTGCAACATGTCCAATAGTGTGCTATATATATCATGCTGTCACTGAACCAAAATACCTCTTACCTTGAAAAATTGCAAAATTTATAGGAAGCAATGGACCTATTCATGATTGGCCATCCTTCAAAGTCAACCCATCAGCAATGTACCCAGATTATTTTGATCATTCACAACTGATTTGCATTTCAAATTCTGCAGTATGAGAGACAAACCCTCTCCATACTGTGACAGTGAACCTACTTCAGAGATGATGGAGGACACAGACTGCTGCCATCACCAGTAATTGATGCAAGAACAGAGCTCATGTTCAAATTGATGAAAATGGCTGGCATTCCTTATTGTGTTCACTCTCCCAACTATCTGGGAGTGATCTTGATGGCATTGTGGCAGTCATCCCATACCTGTAAATCCTGGAAAATGCAAAGTGGAGTTCCAGAAGGTGTGCTGATAAGCTCAAATGCCATGGCCAGCCTCTCACTGTTGTGACATCACAACACTTGTGTAGGACAAATCTGGTACCCACCATCGTCCATGTGCCTGAACCATCATGCTAATTCTCCATGGATTCTAACAATTTCAGAATGACATTTTATACATCTCATTACTTACCCCAACCCAGGTGCACTCTGGCTGTTTCTCCACACCCCTTTTCCAACATTGGTTGCTGACATATCCACTGAGATCCCCCTTGTTAGCAACATGGCATGTCAACATGACTAGGGTCCACTTCAAGAACTTCTTTTGCAATGCATTCTTCCATCTCCACTTTGTAAGATGTTCGTTGCCACTTTTCCCTACCAGGCATGATTGCTGATTACTCTGCATCCACTTGATCACTTTTCTGGATGCAGTCTACAATCATCACCCATTCAAATTTTGTCCATCTGTCTCACTCCATAATTGTTCATATTCATCACGTCCATTAAATGTACCACAATGCCCAATTGATGACCATGATATATTATGCGCTCTTTCTGTTTGCAATGGCTTTTTTTAGAGTTTTTACGTTTGTTTGGAATAAGATGTAGATCCAGGTGCACCTGCAGATCTTACAAGAAGCTTCAAAGCTAGGAGTGTAGTTGTTGTGTGATTTTCATGGCCTTGGTTGTTAATCCCAGATAGTCTGTAGAGATTAGAGTTTCCAAAAGTGTCGGATTGAAAAGCTCAGGATTTTTTGCTCATTCATGACATGCCTTTCAGATATTCCAGGAATGACTTCCTATTGCTTTTTGGAGTTGGGTTTTAGTTTGATAAAACCATGGGAGAATTCAGCCAGGTGAAATTCATTGACCTGATACTGCTGTATGCAAAAAGGCAGAGCTTAGTCAGGCAAATTGGTGAGATGAAAGAATGAAGAGAACAGTGCAAAATTGAAGTGGAAGAAGAATTAGGATTTAGGGTTTAGGGGTGAAGGGGGAAATGAACAGGGCCTAAATCTATGTGCAGAATGCAATCCACAAGCAGAAAAGAGCAGCTGAACTTACATGTGGCTTTCTTCATGTCTGGAAAGAGTTGTATAGCACCATTGAAACCAAAGCAAATTGGCCCAAGATGCTGCATTCACCTGCTCCAGAGACCATCAGCAATGCTTTGGGCAACATTGTGACGACCCAGACAAGCTTTGGCAGTCAGGACTAAGACCATATAGACTCCCAGAGAGAGCACATCCCAACTGTCATGCTTTGAGAAGATTGAAACAATTTGCAACAGCTGAACCCTTATAAGCTACAACAACTACAAGTATCCCTACTTCCCATTTCCCTTCCTATTGTAGGCAGGTGACTACTATTAGCCAGAAATCAATTTCATGACAATATGTCCTTTGAAGAAGAAGAATGTTTGTCCCAGCAAAACAGATGAGCATTTCATATCTGTGAGATTTCAGATAAATCTCCACAGTGACAGATGAGAAGTTCAGTTGAACTAAGCATTCCCTTCAACATCAGATTCACCTTATCAAACAAAGCATGCATCAACATCACTTGTATAAAGCTTGGGGCCTCTGTATGTTCACTATGTCACGTGTGGAAATAGATAATGAAAACATCTGCACTAGGAGGTTGCAAAGCAAAAATACTAAAAATATGCTCAAACCTTGGTTTTACTAGGTTGTGTGCGTGGCCTAGAAGAAGAAAATTTTCCAAATCTGCGTGAGACTTCAGCACTAGTCAAGGTGTCCCAAACATGCAAATTACCTTTAGAGCCTCCGAGAGCAAGCAAGAAGGGAGCATCATTACAGAAGCTTGAGGAGAAAATTGCACCAACTTTAGGGTTGTTGGATGCGATGCATGTGGGTTGATTTCCAGTCAAGTCCCATAACTTCACTGTCTTATCTGTAGAGGAAGTTGCAATCAGATTTGGTGCAGCAGGATTGTAGGTCAAGCTGCAAACAGCTTTCTCATGAGCATGGATTGTGAAGATGGGTTTTCCATCAGTGGAATTTCCTGTTCTTGGAGCTGCTGTGCTGCTAGAAACCATTGTAGAGCCCCCACTACGCACATCATATCCTCGAACAGTCCCATCCTCCATGCTCACAAGGAAGCTGTGAGAAGTAAAAGGATCCCAGGCAAGGGATTCTACATCTGCTGAAACAGGCCACCGAATTGCTGCAGAAGTTGGCGCTCTCATGTCCATCAAGGCTACAGTTCGATCAAACGACCCACTCAGGAGAACTGGAGCTTCTTTCCGATTCCAAGCAACAGCTTGGACCTTATCAGTATGAACCTGTAAAGTGTGCTCACAGCTCTGCTTCACAATGTCCCAAATCTTCACAGTCCGATCAGCACTTGCACTTGCAATCACATTCCTATACTCTGCATTCCAAGAAAGCCCTAACACAGCATCTGTATGACTCCCTTCTTTGTACTTCACTTCTTTGCTTTTCTTCTTGTTGTTCTTTTTCTTCTTTGTTGTTGTCTTCGATTTTAGTTCATCGCTGACCTCCTCTTGCAGAGCTGGCTGCAGAGCTCCACCAAGGACAGTTGCAGGCTCTACCTCATCCACCACATCCAGGTTCCAAATCTCTATATCTGGTTGCATGGTTCCAACAGCCACAAAGTTCCCCATGGTATCACCTTTCGGGCTGCAATCCAGCCATGCTAGACAGAGAGGAAAAGCAGGCAGCATAATGTCATGATGCACATACATGTTCTTCTCCTCCGTTTCTTCACTAGCATCACCACCTTCAGTTTCGTAAACCCATACCTCTATATGGCTCACGTCGTCTTCGTTGCGGGCCGTCAGGATGATGAGATCAGAGGATTTCAAAGTCATGTCCTCTATCTCTTCGTCGTCTTCGTCGTCCTTGTTTACCAGGTAAGGATCATCCGCATTACTCGGATAATAAGCAGAACCCAGTCCTCCATTACCAAACAGCTCCACTCCTTCATCGTCTTCTTCATCATAATGCTCCATATCCAGCTCTGCAAGACCATCAACAACCCCATCTATACCAGAATTGCTTGCGGCTTTCTTACCTTGCACGGAAGCTCCAACGGCAACCGCAGCTGCCAAAGCCACTGCTACAGGATCATCAGCGGTCTCGGTTTCCTCGTCCTCCTCCATCTCCAGGTCTTGATTCTCCTCCTCTTCCTCATCCTCATCAGAATGATCACCATGGAGGACAGAAGCTTGGGATTCTAGCAGGGCTCGTAGCTCAGCCTCAGACGGAGGCGGAGCCACAACAGGCACAGCCTTGGCCGCACCTTTGGGCACCCAGCACACTGCTGCTATCATCGTGCTACCGCAAAGATCCAAAACACTCACGCCTTTGCTGCACGAGGAAGAATCCACAAAGCATTTGCACCATCGGCCACCCGCTCTTCCTCTAGGGTTTTACGGGCTTCTCCGATAGGGCTTCCTTTAGGGTTTAAACCCTTCCTAAACCAGAAGAAGAAGAATACGACGACCACGACGACGAAGCAGCTAGGGCTTCCTCTTCACAGTTCGCCTTTCTGAGATCTTTGGAGGCTGCTCGTGTGGAATCAGGAGGCTCGTTATTGACCTGCCTTTCCTTCTCTTGACCATTCTTGTAAGCGCATAACATGTAAGGATCTTAGATCTTAGAAGATCCCTGCTGCATCTTGATCGAAGGTCCTTGCGTCTCATGTGCTTATAAGAATGATGTCCAAGCAAAGCAAAACACAGCCAATAATGAGGTTTGTGATCCTTTCAAAAGCTCGGAGTTGCCATCGAATGCACCAGGAAATGTGTGCTGCTGAAGGTTTGCTGGAGAAGAAGGTCTGGATTTTTTGTTTTCTTGAGAAAATTCTGTTTTCCTATCAGGAAACAGCAAACTACTGTTGAATCTCTCAGCACTCCAACCAATTCAACGAACCTTCTTCAAGCTGATTGCTGATCTTGTAAACATTAGAGAACTTCAAATGGTTTCTCCAACTGACATACATGCTTGCTCCATTGTAAACTTAGGGTTTGATGAGGGTTCGGATGGATTGTGAACTGCATTGTCAGGCTATGATGGTGTGAGGAAACTGAGGATGGTGTGAGGAAGCAAAGCTCACTGAAGTCCATGAGTAGGGTTTGATGCATAATTAGAGCCTTGGTTTTGTCTTCAGCCTTCCCATAGTCTCATGATGGTTTTGTATCATCAGGTGGATGAGCTGCTGTTTATATCTCTCTTTTGGTCTTAGCACTTTCAAAGGTACCCTAATACCGCTATAGGAGCTCACTCGGCCATTTTTTTGGGTCTCCAGGTCAACACAAAAGGGACATCCTTAAAGAGATGCATGGTTTTGGAGGAATTCGACATTTGTGTGGTGTGACAAACCCAGGCATCTTGCATCTCAATTTCTTGATGATGTTGACAAACAATTGACGACATCATTTTTGTTCTTCAGTAGGTGGTCATGGTTTCCATGGCTGCTGTCCAGCAAATGTGATGAAAGCTAGGTCACATTGTATCCAAAGACCATGGCAAATGTGATACACAAATCATTCATGAACACAATTTCAGTAGTTCACTTGGACAGATTCATTGGCAACTTCAACAACAATGTTCACACAAAACGAGTTTGAGAATGCAATGTTTCTATGATGAGGTGGGTACTGGCTGCCTATATTTTTGGGCCCAATTCATTGAGTGTCTCCTTTTCTCTTCACATTCTAGCAATTTTTTGGTTATCAAAATTTGCAGTCTTTGTTTGCATTTTGCACGACCACCCAATCTTCCAATCCAGTAATCGGTTCAGCGATCTTTAACAAAATATGCAAGCTTGGGGTCTAGTGAGCAAATAACCTGAAGCCAAGCGCACCTTGATTGTTGTAGAGCTGCATCTTTTTTAGATAGCTTTCTCCACTTGTTCCTTCATCCTGTTCAGCATCTGCAGAGCAAGGAACAATTCATAAGTTTAGGCTGCAGCATAGACAAATGTTTCTGGGACATGCATTTGTCATTCTTCAAATCACTTGTCTTACTGAATTTTGAAACAAATCGGACTCACAATGAAAGTAGAATTGTAAAGAGATGCCTTCAACATGGCACAATGGCTTCCAAGGCTATGCATTCTTTGGTTCTTCATACTCTCTATGTTAGTTTCGAGGAGTTTTGGGGAGATGTACTTGGAGTTTGAAATACAACATATGTGATGTTTGAAGGAATGTAGTGTCCATTTGTGTTGTTTGCAAGTGTATGTACTTATTTTTCTTTTGATATAGAAGATTGTAACTCTTTGGAATTATGTGTTGCATTTGTATTTATTGCACAATAATTTCGGCCATGGAAGGTAGCAACATTGCTAAAGGGTTGTTCAAGGAGATAAGGCATTATGTCCCCCCTCGGATAGTTTACAACATGGTTAACATCAGGAAACCAAGAAGGTAATTACTTTCTTGTACCAAATTGGTTGTTTTCTTTGTTTGTTTACTCTTTTGTGCTCATAATTTTTATTTTACTCCTTGAAAGGCAGTTCTACCCAAAGCTAGGTAGATCATAATAAACATTTTTTTTCTTTTTTTGTATGTTTTCTTACCCAACAACCTCACCTAGTTTTAGCTTTGGATTATTGGGTTTGTGAATATACGATCTTTAGCACGAATATGCATAATGGAAGTTTGTGTTGATCTCGGGAGCTCATGAGTATACATAATGTAAGACTATTTTGATCTTGGGAGGTCACAAATGCATATTGAGGCTTTGTTTTGGTTTTGGTAGCTCACAAATTTTGGGTGAGAAATTTTTCTACTAGTGCGTGAGTAGTGAGCTATGAGCAGTAAGCATTGAACCAAATATCCTAAAATTCAAAACAATAGTAGAAGGTTGTACAAGGATGAATGGTGAATATAAATGGATGATGGATGGATGAATGATCAATGGAAAGTCTCTTGGGGCCATTCATTTTATTTTGGTCCCCTTAGGAAAATCATTAGATTGATATGGGAAAACATGATGTCCTTATAATATGTGTGAGGATCACTATTAAACAAAACAATTTGCTTCCTTCAAATTGATTCCGGTTTCCATTTCAAATGAATTTTTTTAACACAACTGCAGACACCAAATGAAGATGAAAAAAATATCAACAAGATAAAGTTGTTATTTTTAATGGTTCCCACTTTATTGAACAAAAGTTGCTCATGTAGTTGGAAAGGGCAAGCTTTCATTTGGAAAAACACAACAATTTCCAATCCTACATCTCATCCAATATTTTTGTGGGTTTGGTCAAGTGCATGTATACCAAAATAAGTATGTTTATATGGTCAAAAAATGGAATGTTAGTCCATTGCCTCATTAGAAAACACCTCTTCATCTACTAGACTCACATTAGCATTTATGTTTGTAAAAGTTTTGACTCCACATAGGACACCCATTCGAAATGAAAAACCTCTATCTCTAGATAACATAAGATTGTTATAATTTTCATTCGCCTTTTGTTCAATAGAGTCTAAAGCCACTTGCTTTACATATTCAAGGAGATAAAAAGACAAAGGTGAACTAAAGGGCAACTCTACATCATGGACTACACAATCCAATTGCATCACCAAAGAAAAAGATGAATGTTAGTATTTGAAATGTTAAAAAATGCAAATAAAACTATGGAATATGTTGGTGCAAAGAAAACTTGGTGTTTGTTGCATTAAGGGATGTACTCACTATGAAGTCTTACTTAAGTTCAACCCAAGTTTGGGAAAAGAGGGTTCCAATGAATGTGATGGAGGTCAGTCAATGGATAAATGCCTTTATTAGTCTCAACATTTTGTTGTAATGTTACCAAACACATAGAATATATTGTTTTATCTCCTTCCAAACCAAACACATGACAACTCAATTCACGAGTAACATTGAAAGTTGAATCTACAACACAATGGAAACATCAAATGTAAATGTTTGAAAATCATTTTACATGAAAAATCATCCAAAAGAAATATTCAAAGTGCAAACTTGTGGCAATTGTGAGATCCAATATTTGATAATCAAATGATGAACATGTTTCCAACAACACTTGCATAAATGTAGGACTATGATTTTATGCACCTCTCCTAACTTGTTGTGTAGTTTTCATGGGGCAAAATACCATCTAGAATGTAGTTGTAAATGACATCCAACTTAATAGGATTTGCAAGTGGGTCTATTAATCACTATATTCATGAAATTTGAATGATTCCCTAGGATTGTGTGATGACGTTTGCACGCAAAAACAAAGTTTGTCATGATAACACAATCTATTATCATGCATTAATTGTCATTTATACCATTCATGCTTATGAATGAAAAATATTGAATGATGAGTTTGGAGGATTTGGACCTTCAAATTATTACCTTTTCTCGATTAGTGCAAAGAAGGATGTTGTTGATGCAAGTGTAATTTTTGGCCAAGATGGACACCTTACTACCCCTTGCAAAAGAAAATAACCCCATGGCAGAAACATCATCAAAACCTTGCAAGAGAACGAAACAACCATTGTTGTCCAAAAAATCATTGACCATGGAAACATTTCCCAATAATGTTTGTTGAATTCATTCCAAGGTGGGACTTGTACACCATTTGGGGAACCTTGGACATGCATCCTTGTTGGACAATCAATAAGAATCATGTCCATAGACAATTAAACACAAACACCATTCACAACACCACACCACATTCCTGGTACCTGCACTCACAAACACACCAAACACCAAAAAATTGAATATCTACTGCAAATAATCCAACAAGGGAAAAATGCATACATTTTTAATGAACTCCATTAGTTTTTTGAGGGTTGGACATGGGGATTCAAGGGCTTCCACGACTGCTAAGAAATGAGTTGGGATTATCTTCATTTGGTAGTGACCAAATGTGCATGAACCAAAAGGTTTTGCATTATATGGGTGACCCCCTTGCTTGGGATTGGTAGCAGCAAAAACCACCACTTGCATTGGGGACTTTGCTTGAATAAAATCACTAGTAGGACCAATAGTGAAACCACTTACATTTGGTACCATGTCCTTCCTTTTCCAACCTTTGCCTTTACATCCTTTTGCCCCACCCATGGACAAAGGGACCGCTTGGGCCATAGCAATGGTTACTTGTGAAACTATTTGTTACGCTTGTTCCAAATCTGGGGAGGAAGTTTAATCGAGACACCTTCTGCATCACTTATCAACTAGCACCACACTCTTTGTGAAGAGAAACCTCTTCATATGGGATAGAGCTTTTAGGCATATCCATATACCAACTACCACCATCACAATGTTCTACAGCCCATTCTTGTTCAATGGTAGATGTGTACATTTGACATTTTTTTTATCAAACAATTAAAATTCACCCTTCTTTTATTACTTCAAAACCAACCACATAGAGATCAACTAATTTCTTCAACTTACTAATTTTGATCCATTGACCCTTTTTCATTGTTGAAGAACTGTTAATCAATATTAGAAAATATGTTATTTGTTTTTTCAATGATAATAGGGATGTACATGATGGAAGGCTTCCATCCATATTTGTGAGAATCCTTTGTATGTAAGTGTTTAAATATTTTTATTTCCAAGAGTTGGATTTCAGCATGCGGTTCATGGAAGAATTAATATTTGTTTATGGCAAACACAAAGAATACATCAAGATAGTTGGATTTAGGATATGGAAAGGTTATGATTCATATCACAAAGATCCATATGTAGAGTATCTGTTTGAATCATTTCATGAAAGTTTAAACATTTTCACGAAGTTGTTCTAATCAATGCATTTGGAGTTTTGGGTGCAATTCAATTGCACCACTATAGTTGCCCTTCTTTGGATATCTTTCCTGTGTTTGAGGCCTTTGGATAAGTTCATCTGGCAATTCTGCACACTATGATTCATCCATCTACCTCCACAGAGAAGTTATTGTTGCAAAGCTGCACTAGACATATGCACTTGTATAGAATCAGATCTGTCTTGGTACACCCCAGCTGATGTTTGTTTACCAGTCTTTTTTGAAACTTCTTTTTCATATCAGTCAGCATTATGCTCTCTAACTCTTGAGATTTTACAGTCTCATGTTCAAACCTAGCACACGACCAACAACAGTAGAAGCTCCAGGTATCTCTTTTGGTGAATCTTAAAGAGACTGTGGGTCATTCTAGATATGTGTGCCTGATGTGCTCTGCTAGTATTTGTTTAAAGTTGCAGCATACAATACAGTAGCAAAACCTCTATAGCTTACAAGAAGGTCTGAGTTCAGAATCTCTCCAACTTAAAACACAATCTGAGCTCTTAAAACTCTGCAGCTTCCATTGTAATTTGAGCTCAAAAATTTCTGTAGCGAACATGAAGAACAGATTTTGCGCATGAAATGATCAATGCCTAACTTTGGTTAGTATCAGTGAATATTTACATAGACCTCTCTAGTCTGAAGAAGGTCAAGTATGCTAATTGATACTGACGGGCAAGGTAATGATGTAATTAAACCTGACTTCTTCCTTGACCTTCTCAGTATAAGTAAACTTCTTCAGTATCTATCTTCCCATTGAACCACTGACAGATGTTATGCATCATTTTGTCTTTGCAAAATCCTTGGACAAGGACCCATACTGAAGGTTCACATTACAACAACCCAATAATATATGGACACGGGTTTAGGGTTGAGGACAGTAGGGAAGAAGCTCCACCATTATCAAACTCCCTGGATTTGATCCATGTAAAGGTAACTTTGGTGTGTCGCAAGTACTGTTAGAAAGTGACAGCGTTCCCACAAGTGCTTCAAGCAGAGACAGATGTCTCGCTCTCTCATCACCTCTTCTTTTGTCCTCTCTTCTACTCTTCTTTGGAAACTATCTTTTCTCGGCAATAATAGGACTTCACTTGTTCAACTCCAACCCTGTGAGTATGGCCAGCCATACAAGATGAAGAACTGGAAAACATTTGTGTAACACCCAAAACAAGCTTCTCCTGGAGCTCTCTGCAGATCCAACTGCAAATGGGATGTGAGAAAGGAGAAATCCAATCTTCCATGAACTTTTTCTTGCCCAATTATTGATTTTTGGTGTTAGCTTCCTGTTTTTGTTTCTTCCTTATAGTCATATGAAGCATACTTTGTACTTAGAAGTGTTCAGCAACTGATATCTTCTCAACTTTTGTGTGGCAGAAAATGCATTGAGTTAACAGAATATTTAGCAGGCAAATTCCCAGCAAGCAATTCAAGAGAGTGAAGAGAGAAAGAAAGGACCATCACTTGGAGTGTCAACTTGAGGCAAATGACAGTATCACAGTTGGTTACATCAGCACCCTTTGCCATCTTGCAGAATCGCTCCAAACCCTGCACCCACAGGGCTGAGCAGAAACTCTAGGTGGTTCAAGCTTCTTTTTAGTTCTTTAAAAAAGGCTTGAAAATTGCCCTCTTCACCAGGGGGTGAAAGCAAGCAACAAGAGTTCTCTAAAACAAGAGTAGAATGTTTATGCCCCCACATTTGTGAAAAGGCAATCTAGTGTGATCATCTCCACTGAAGTAGTCCTTAATAGGAATCTACTCTTTGGTTGCACTACACCCCCTTGGAGTCCAGTTCAAGTTCCGGCATAACAGAAATGGATGGGCGCATTCTAGCTGTCATTTGAGGTCTTGCAAACAACAACTTGAGGATCAAAAAGAACAAATGTCCCAATGTGGAAATTCTCTGCCACATTCCTTGGCCTGGAAAAAAAAACCCCAACCATCACCATAACAAGATTTCAAAGTCAAACCAAAAATTATGAAGACAATCTTTATAACAGGCAAATTACAAATATAATTTCACTAACATAGATTTCATTTAAAATTGGGATATTCAGTCCCATCATGCTAACTTTCAAAATCTTAAGTTTCCCATTCCTAATTTAATCTATACCCATTCATCCAGGAGAGAGTATCAGAGGAAGTGAGGTTGTAGTAACATCATAAGTAAAGTGGAACAAATCTAAGGATTTTAGTATAATGGCAGCAGTAAGATACCTGAAAGATTGTAGGGGTAAGTTGTAGCAATGCCCATGTTGCACTTTCCAACTGTTATGCTGCTGCAGATGCTGTCAGCCTTGCCGCACACTACTGGATCTTTGATCATAGTTGGCAGACCAGAGAACATGTCACAGCAGAGAGGGAGAGTCAATAAGAAGCGGGCAACCCTCAGAAATAGGCAGGCAATAAGAAACTGCACACTCAATCCACAAAGAAGTGGCTGCTGCTGCAAGGGAGCTGGTAAAGCATTTGTTGTGTAATCTTTAGAGCATCATCAGCATACCAGCTTTCTTCATGTCATGATGGTGGAATCCACAGGCTTGATGAGAAAGTGAACGAAGTGCCTGCGAGAAACCATTGAACCTACTGAGACATCCTTGATTTGTGATGGGGCCCAACAAGAGAGGAATAGTTTACATATAAGTGGAAAGTATGCTTCTTTTCCTAGCAAAGTGAAATACAGATTCACAGAAAAGATTGGCAGAACCACGAACACAAAGCATTGAGGGAAAAAAGTCTGCAAAATGCCAGAGGTGTGTTTACACATCAATCTACCTTGCAAGCAGCAAGCCTTCTAGCAACATTCCTCTCCTTGTTTTGAGAGGTGCCCAGCAGGATACAGTCAATGAACACATGGGCCTGCACCACTCCATTGGACTGCTCAGATCGAACATCCAACTTTCGACCTTGTTTTTGACATAAAATCTCCAACTGACGTAGTGGGTGCAGCATCACAGTCTCAGGTGTTGCTAGAGGTTGCAGTAGAGGTTCAAGTATCTGGAAACAGCTCAAAAGGCTTCAGAATTTGATGCATGCATGTACCCTAAACCATACGTGATACAAATACTCAGCAAACTAGCCAGAAATATAAGAAGAAAGACAGCATCAAGGGAAAACTGGTGAAGGCTATGCAAAAACATATGCAGAGTTTCTTTTGAAATTCAAGTGGAGTAAGGAACCTTCCAAACAAGCTCAATGTCAAGGTAGGAATCCAGAAATATGGCACCCGTTATTGTTTGTATCAGTGCTCCGAGGGCCTGCAACCAGCACCACACAGATTGGTTGGAACTCAGGAAGTACAGGATGAGGTTGCATTCATCAGCTCTCTGTAGCAAAGTAGAATTATGGTTTTAAAATCTGCAGAGAAAGCATTGTGTGATATAGAGAGAGACAAACCCTTGGAGAGCTCTGCCCTCCAATACCAAATGCACTGCCACCTTCTTGCCAGAATAAAATTGCGAACTGCCTGATCTGACATGTTAGCTTAGGTGACACTTTCTGCAGGTACACATGCAGCCCATGGTGAAGTGCAATTGAAGCAAAATTCTCTATATTCACTGTTGCATGTTTGAGGTGTGTGAGGCTAGCAGGATCAAGTTGTGGGTACAACTGCACCAAGTGTCGACTAATCAAGAAGTCCAATATTGAATTCCCTGTTCACAAAGGCAAACATTCCTCAGCCCAAATGCAAAAAAACAATGATTGAGAGAGTTTTCTTAAATGTACAAGAGAGCAAAGAGCCTTGCTAAAAACACCTTCCCCACAAGGTCTGAGAGTCAAAACCAGCAATAATCACACAAGAATCTAAACCTGCACAGTCCAATGTAAGACTGAAGATATGCAATCAGGAACATATAATACAAACATAAAACATGAACTTCTTACTGCATTGCCCCTCTACAGTCAGCCCAGCTAGTGATGCTAGGTAACCTAGTTACCTAAGAAGGAAAGCCTTTGAAATTCACAGCCCTCTTCCTGCTTGGTCCTATCCTCATCATGCCCATTGTCAAAAGCTGAGACCAACAGCTTAGCATCATTGAATTGATAGCCAAGCTTGTTTTGAAGTGAGGCAATGTCAGCTGTGCCGAGCAAGTTCATATCACTCAACCTTTCCAAAAGAGGAGCTTCAGGAAATTTTGAAGGCAAGTACATGGGCAATCCAAGCCAGGTCATTGCCTTCAGTGCTGCCTCCAGGCTGCCATTCATGAGGTACACTCCTACAATAGCCTCCACCACATCAGCTAATGTCTTCCTTCCTAGAATTTGACCTTCCTGCATGATATTTTCATACAGTTGTTTGCTCAGTCGAACCAAGCAACAGAAAATTCAATCAAGTGCTTCTGTGTAGCCATGTGACCACATGTGGAATTGAGCACATCATCTCAGCAGCAGCAGAGGTTTTGGTAACTCTTACCAAGCCTTCTTGGGACCCATGATTTCCCATACCAGGACCTGGAGGAACCCATAACCTTGGGTTCCAAAGTTCAGCAAAAACATAAGGTGTGAGGCCGCGCAAGAGAGCAAACTGATGAAGTGCCTTATTACAGACTAACTTGTAACGGGTGAGGTGGAGTTGCTCCCTATTGAAACATGGATGTTCCATAAACACATAAGCCCCTCCAGCAAAATTGAGTATACTATCTCCTAGTAGCTCCAGTGTCTCGTAAGATATGTTGATTTCACAAGCTCCAGATGTCAAAGCTTCCTGCATCTGCATGCACCCTTTTGCTTATAAGATCTTGCTGGCAGGAATTTTACAAAAAATTTCAGTAGGGATTATGCAATCACCTGCAGCCAATTCCTTTGATATAAAATAGTGTGAACTTAATGTATTTCTTCCAAGTGCATGCCATCACAAACAAGAGCACTCACTCAACCTTATAGCAAGATAGAGGGAGACCAATGGTGTTGCGCAGATCAGCAGCCACAAGTGTCATTTCCAGGCTATGAAGCACAGATGGCAACCGCATAGCTCCCCGAAACAGCTTTCCATACATACCCACATGGAGTGTGCATACTTCAGCAGGAAGCTCCATGTTTTCCCAACCCTTTGGCACACCTTGTCCTGAATCATTGACTTGATAAAGAACAGAAGCTATAAGTTCCTCAACTAAATCTGCTTGATCAAAGCATCACTTGGCACTGAATTATGTTGTCTAAAATTAATAAAAAGCATGAATTCTCATAGCTACAAGATTCAATAACCACAGCTGCAATACCGTAAGCCAGAACTCTTGACAATACAGACATACCATTGAAGGAGCTTGAAGATGTCTTGCGCAGGTAGTTAGCAGCTTGCAGGAGTCGATATCCCTTCAGAAGAGGCTGGTTGGGAAACAGCAACTTGTACTTCCACCTAAATCATACACCCCCAAAACTTCATTAAGTAAGAGGAATATAGTCCATGATTCCTCAATGTTTGAGTATTGAAATTCAAGCAACTGAGCTACCCATTTGGCATCCTTGAACAATCACAAAACCACCAAAATTCAGATTGTGGCAGGATTCATCTGTAATCCAATGAAGATGAGATATATGCACTGCAGTTTTTTCTTCAAACGTATGTCAAGCCAGAGTAGTACAGAGGGCGCTCGACCAGACTGTATTGAGACGGGACAAGAAACCGTACTTTTTTGCATAGTACTCAGTATAGGTGAGTGGTGATCGGCTTGAAGATTGTTGAACTAGCGTGTTGTCAGGGAAGCGTTGCAAGGAACCATGAACGAAATAAGACGACCCGTTGTTGGTACAAGAGACAACCGCATCTTCCATCTCATGCACGTTGAATGTTCCGTTGCGCATTCTGAGTTCCCCCTCTTCGACCGGCACACATACAGCTTCACTACCATCAGCATATGCATCTTTGAGCTCCGCTAGAAGATCGGCATACTCCGACTTCCTCTTGTAGACAAGACTAGAGCCGAGACTTGCCCGTACTACAGTCCAGTCAATGAGCTTTGCTGAAATTGTTTCAGGGCTCTGTTGTCCATTGCCGCTGCAAAGCAATGGCAAAATGTAGTAATACTTTGGTCCATGGTTGTCCCTGGATTTTGATTGTTGTTGGACGGATTTTCCAGTAAGGAAGTGAAAGATCCAAGCAGTGAAAAGCTTCATGGTTTGCACCTGTCGTCAAACGCTCATGAACAAACAGAACTATGTATGTCTCCGTAAGCGATGCAAGAAGCAAATCGGCAGAATTTCCCAAACATTGCATCACGTATGTAGCACAGGACTAGTTCGGATCGAGAAACAGCATAAGACAATAGGAGAGAGTACTTGAGCATACCTTCTCACTGTCAAAGAAAACGGGACCGCCGCAGTAGGTTACGTGAGCTTGCACGGAGGCACAGTTCGGGAGATGGAGGTTCACTGACATGCCTGAAATCTCCCCGTCCAGCATTTGAGGAGCCAGCAAGAGAAAATCTGACGCCAAATGCTGTAGAGCTGCATCCGTTCCTTCCGCGTGAAAATGCGAGAATACGATCGTATACATGAAGAATCTCGACGCGCCAGACGCGTCCACAGCCGCAGGTGATTGAAATGCTCCTGGAATCGCCCGCTCGTAGCGCAACGGCTCTACAGTAACCGACGGTGTTTCCATGATGCAGCCAGACGTGCAAATCGCTCCCAGCAACGAAAGATGACTTCGTTACAGGACGCGATCAGGACGAAAACATACTACAAAGAAGCTGATCAGCCGCAGACCAACATCTGCACAACAAAGTATGATACAATTGCAGAAAGGACTCTCAGATGGAGCAACACGCAGCCTTCATAGATCCGATCCTTCCTTATAAAAGATCACAATAGAGGAGCTGGTTTGCTTCATATTATCCTATAAAGGTTCTTTGCGCTACCAGCAAGTGTATTGACATTCCGATATTCTAGTTTGCACCATCGCCCCGTGTTCGGTTGATTCAAGAACCACACATTAGGACAACAGTGGAAGGAAGCCTTTCCGCAAAAGAAACAACATGACTGCGACAAGGCAACAAGTAGAAACTTGTCCTACGTAAATCCAAAATTGCTCCTCTAAAACGATCCAAACATACAGAAACGCATAAACCGGCTTCTATCAAGAATAGTTTGTTCTACTTCTCACACTTTACAAGATCTTCAATATAGCAAATGAAGACATCTTTGCAACCGATATTTCTGAAACTTAACAAACTCGCCGTTGGACGCAAACACCAAGCAATTTTGCATAGTTTTCACTTCTAAACTCCGCACCGTAGAAACAGCAAATCTCATGGTCTTCGACTACCAGCAAAAGAGAAAGCAATAATTGACTCTCGAATTGAATTCCGCAAAAGCGACAAGAATTCCATAAGCAAATGACCGTCGTAACAGAATATCGAGATCACAACCTGCACTGCAATCATAGAGAGACCGCTTTTGATACGTCGAAGAATTCCAAATCTTACACAACAGAAGCAAGAAGGGAAAAAACACGAGTACAGTTTTGAGCCGCCGCTATTTATTGTTCATCACAATCCACCAGAATCCTTCAAAAAACTCCAAACCAAAAAAAATTGCGAAATGAGCCGGGCAAACAAAAACCCCTCGCCTTCTTCGAATGTGGAAAGACCCCGCTGTAGAAATAACGGCAATTACAAACATCGATTGAATGCTCAAACCTCTTCTTCTCTTCAAATTCCACGAATCGTAGTTCCGCGACGGATTCAACAACAAGAACAAGCAACCATCACCATACAGAAACAAGAAGAAAAAAGAATTTAAAATAAATAAATAAGTTATTGAGCAAGAGGATGAAGAAGGAGAATATAGCACAAGGCTTCTTGCCGAAGAAGTCCGTATGTGTCGGAAAACGAGAAGTTGACGGCGCCATGCGAGTTGCGTCTCTCCTTCCCTCTTTCTCTCTCTTGCGCAGTGAATCTCGTTCTCGGCAGCGATTTCTCGACGAAATTAGGTTACGACCGTTAACACTAATTAAAAAAGCTCCCAAACATACCACATACTGTTATTTTAGTGTCCTGAACGCTAACTAACTACCCTAACTCCAGTTAGTGGTAACTTATACCTACCCTTACGCCTAGCGAACATTAAAAGAGCGTAACGTAACGTAGACCGACTTTGGCCTCCCGTCGGTTCACTAATTATTAATGCATACTCCAAACACTCCTACTGTTATTTTAGTCTCGTTAGTGGTAACTATCCTAACACCTAGTTATTAGAGGTAACTACTAACTACCATTGTTGGGTGGTTACCCGGATTGGGCAGTTACCAATCGTTGGTTCTGATTCCGGTTACCCAGAACTGAATTGGAAATGGGTTTGATTTTTGGAACTGGAATCTGAGTCAAGTTTATTAAGTGCCCTGATTTATTTTCTTTTTTCTTTTGTTCCCTTCAAGTCCCAAATGGGTTCCCATCAGGTTCCCAATATGTTCCCTGAAGTTGAAATGGGAGTAAGACTGAGGGTTAATTAATCAACTGAAATTGAGTCCAAAACTGAATTCGAAACTTGAAATATTTTTTCAAGACCCGTATTCACAAGATGATTTAGCCAAAATTGGCTATAGGTCAAAGAGGAACCTAGAAAAGTTTAGGAATTTCATGCTACCTGTGTCCTGCCAACATGCTAGAAACTATTGTTTAAATATGATAAATTCAATGATTTTTTTTTTCCATGATGTGGTGACTTTTTGGGCCTTTTTTTCCCCTAGAAAAAGCCGTTGTATATGTCCCACTGGGTTTCCTTTTTGTCTTCAGGATGCGAAACTTGGCCCAACCAAGAAACACTGACCATTGGTAGCTAACTTCACAATTTTCGATTCACACCTCCGACCAAGTTAGGGTTTTATAAAGATTCCTACTTCTCCTAAACCACAGGTAAAGCATTTCCTCATGTAACCATATCCAGTAGAATTTCACCTCAGCAAAGGGCAGGGCATTTTGAAAAAAAATCTTTTCCTTGCCGAGTATCACAGGGAAAAATAATTTTAATATAATTTTGTGCCGATGCACTACTTAAAGTAACACTCCTAGGAGTGGGGGGGGGTGTTCTCAAAGATAAGCGCTCCTTAGCTCTGGTTCGAGCACCTTATGCAAGCAATTATTTCAGGGAACACTCCAAGGTTACAGCCAAGGGCTCGTCAAGCGGGCACTTATTTTGGGAACAACTCATAGCAATGTCAACTTGTAATGTTCAACATGGGTCTTGTTTATTGTTCTTGTTTTTTCTCACTATCAATGCCCCACACCTCATGCATTCCACCTTTGGTTGAAATCCTCTACACTACAACAGCCTTTTATCACATCATTTCGCTTGACCTTGGATGTTTGGTTATCCGTCTCTAGTCTACAAGTAACCCTAAATGACAGGGCAAACTGATTTGGTCTGTTTTTTGCAGTGTATCTTTGGGTGGGTAAGTAGATGGTTTATACATAGGTAAGGGTTGTTTTTACTACCTACCTAATAACAACCTGCTTGTGGGTTGTTAATAGGTAAGTACGAAAAGAAAAGCTACTGCCGCTAACCACCATGGTTAGATAAGGAACCGGAACCCAACAGAAAACTGTTTCCTGACCACTTACCATTCATCCTTCATGGTGCGCTGGTGGGTGCTGGTTCACTGTGGTCGGGTTCGAGGCTCTATGGCCAAAGTTATCAATACAAAATAAAAATGAGAATAAAACGGCAAAAGTTAAAATAGTGAACGGTCATTGAAGTTTCACCCCCAAAAAAATAGACTTGCAGTTTTAGTAACTGGTGATCATTTCTCAAAATGTGTGGGCCAAATTGAAAACTACTTGCATGGGTTTCTTAACTTGTCTCTCTTTTCTTTGGCCACGACAACAAAACAGAGTTTTTCAAAAAAATTGCTGGTGAACATTCCGCAAACAAAAGGCCCCCATAGTGGGACCTTCTCTTATACAAAAATGGGGACCAAATTTAAAATTACATCAGTTCCTTCCCTAATCTCTAGGTTTACAAGTAGAGCCCACCAAATGAAAGACACTAGATAAAAGATAAAACTCCAGGTTTGTGTCTTTTGTATTTGCTGGAAGGTAAAAGACCCCAAGGCAATGGGCTTTACCGGAATAGGGGCTCGCACGAAGCCAAGCCAAGCACAGGCCCAATTCTGGTATAGCCCATGGCTGAGAGCTTTACTTGCTTAAAGACCTGTCAATATATATATATATACCCATGATACACCAATGGGTATCACAGGGAAAACAAAAACAGCAAGTAAAAGTATGCTTGGTAACCTGCCTTCCTAATACCACACAAGGAAAATTCACCCAGGTCTTTAGTCTTCATCAATGTTGCCTGTTTTTTTTTAAAATTTTATATATATATATATATTTTTTTTTAAATTAAAAATTTAAAGTTGCTGGGTAGATGTGTTTTTTTTTTTTGGTGGATATTTTTCAGGACCACACACATTATCAATTTCAATGTCAAAAAGAAATTTGGGGTGCTGGGTAGATTATCAGAAAATAATTCTGAGTAATAATCGATGATTATGCATAAAGGGAGATTATCAAACAACCGGTTAATAACTGTCGGTTAACCTGTGATTAGTGAGTTTTGACCCAGTTATCATCAACAGCTTTTCTTTTTTTTTTGTGCTGCATTAGATTTTGTTGGGTATTGCTATTTGCTTGTTGTACAATCTCATGCTGGAATATTTTTCTTGGATGGTTACCCCCCACCCAATAGACTTAAGATAACAATCAAGATAGATAACAGTGCCCTGCATGGAGCCGTCTCTGCCCGCCAACCCACCACCACCCACCTTCCTTTTTAAGGCCTCAGGATGAGGGGGAGGCAGGAGGTCCCCGGGGGGGGGGGGGCATTCCCAAAATAAGGGGCCTAGAACAAGGTAGTATGGAAACTGACAAATTATTATCACTGCAAAGTTGCATCTAACTTGACTTATTTGTAAAAAGAGAGGAGTTGTTGGCATTTGTATTATGTAGTAGAAACTTGTATGGCCTAGGGAAAGGCAGATGTCACTCAAGTTGGGTTTTCGGGATTTTTCCTTTCATCTGTAGTGTAGGGTTATTATGGTAAGTGAATAAATTTTTGGCTATCATCTTGTGCACCCTTATTTTGGTAATGCCCTCGACTTAGGGCTTTACCCTACACTTTGTAGCAGTAAGAACCCTCTCACTATTGAGGAGTAGGCATAAGAACTCTCTCATTCATACACCTTGCAATCTACATACGTTTGGTTCATAGTAATTTTTGCATTGTGTTATGATAGGTAAAGCCCGTGGGTGAGGGACAATGCAAGGCTGGACTCGGCTATCACCTCATTCTAGGCCCCTTATTTTGAGAATGCTCCCACCCTAGGGTTTTACTCTATGCTTTTTATAATGCAAAAAATAAATAATTTTTAATGATTTTTAAAAAATAATAATTTCAGTGTGCAAAATAAGTTTCTTGTTTGATGTTTTAATTGCTGGGTTTTAAGTGCAGAATTATGTTTCTTTATTCCTAGAAGATCACAAAGCTTCATTAACTTTAGGAATGCTCCCTCTCCAGGGGCATTAGTTGTGTGAAAAGTTATGATATTCTTTTTCCATTTATTCCCATGACACCCTATGGGTATCATAGGAAAAAAAAATGAATGAGGAGGGCAGACATTTTGAAAAGTGAAATGCCCACTCCTACAAGCGTTTCACTTTTTGAAAGACTCACCTCTAATGGACGAAAAATTCCACTATGTAAGGTTACCTCCAAATACAATAGAATTTTTTTGGAGGTTTTTATAATGTTAGAATTGCTCTAAATTTTGTTAATACGGTATTTTACATTGGGGTGCATGATATTAGTTCAATTGCTTCTCTAAATATTTTTTTTAAAAATTAAAAAATTATGCCTTCTATCTAAATATTGGTTCTTGAGCCTAGAAATAAAACCATGTTTTGAACATTATTATCTTGCAAATTCCATTGCAAAATCAATTATATGTTATTTATATTTGAACATGTCTAACATTGTTTAGATTCCAGGGTAAATTTTCCAAGATTTTGATCATTGTCAAATGGGCATAGAATGTAATGTTTGGGTTCAATGTTGAAAATGGTTGAATTATTTGAATTAATAGGGTTAAGTATTTAATATGAAATTAATTGGTGACACAAGCATTGAAAATGATTTAGTGATAATTGCAATTTTCAAAAATTGGAGATAATTTTGAGAAATAATTATAGTGGAATTGTAATTTGATATAGTTAAACTATTATTTATGTAATTATTTAACAAATAAATTTGGTGATTTATTTATTAGTATGATTTTATAATTTAATTATGATTTGGTCATAGTGTTTGATTTTCATATGTTAATTTATGTGAAAATCATGTGAAAAGTTTTTAGCACATGAAAATGCATTGATTTCACATAAATTTTTCACATGATAATTTATGTGAAAATCATGTAAAATATTTTTACATTTTTTTAAGCATGTGAAATCACATGGGGACCCATGTGATGTGTAAATTTTTAAAAAATTCTTGTTTAATTTTTTTTTTAGTATATAAATGAATGTTTGTGACTTTTGAAAAAATCTTCATTTGATAGAAATAAATTATAATATGAATGTAAAGTTTTATGGAATAAAATTGTGAAAGGAATTGAATTTTAGTTTTAAAAGGTTTTAGTGTAATTCATGTGAAGTTCATAATAAGAAAATGATGTGACATACTAGTTATACATAGACAATAAAAAAATGAAAAAATATTTATACAATCAAAAACATAAATTTACAAAGCTATGTAATAAATATACATAGTTTTGATCCTAAATTCACTGTGATCTATAGAATCATGTTAACAAGTACAACTCATAATATTCCATTGGAGGTCAATCTCATCTAAAGAAAAAGACAACAAGGATTTGATCAATGTCATATATATATATATATATATATATATATATATTTAATAGCTTCATCTGATGTCATGTACATTTATGTATTCTATTACACAATTGAAAAAAAAAACATAGATGAAATGTCACATGCTAGATTTACAATATGTGATGGATTGGCCCATTTTTAGGGGGTTAATTAAGTCACTATTGTACCTCTCTGATTGTTGTTTTTTCAATATTTATATCTAAATCTTGTAGCAAAACAAATGATTTTTCTTTCATTTTTAGTGTGCACATCAATGTTTCTTTTCTCAATTTTCTAACATCAATGTCTAACCCTAGTCGGGTTAGACATAATTTGTCGTATACGTAATACAAAAAAAATGGTTAATTTATTTTTTTGGGGGGGTTTTCCTTCAGAAATACAGAGTCTGTTCTCCCCGAGAGATCTGGTTTAGCTCTGTAAGTAACAGAGATTCTACAGAACAGCGTACCTTTCGTTCGGTCCCACATGCTGAGGAATGTTCCCTAAAGTGTTAGTGTGAACTATGAGTTCAATTTTTGGAGAAACTTTGCCTTCTTTTTTACTGTTGCTGGTTTGAACTGGTGTCACAAAGACTTGCTCCGATTATATTTTTAGTGTAATTGGAGGACATGCCCCCCAGCCCCTATTTTCAGTTTTTTTCTTCACTATTTTGTGGTCATTCCATTTTTTGGAAAGACCACCCATTTCTTAATTCCATGATACCAGATGCATTTCATTTAAAAAAAAAAAAAAAAAGAATCAGAGAATGTCTTTCCATTTGGTAAAGCCATTAGTCGCTGCGGACTTTTACCTTACACTCTTTTGATACCTGCCCGACACTGGTTTGAAGTTGCCATCAAGGGGGAGAGAACCATTACTTAATGTGCACCTTCCTTAAAAAGAAATGGCTTGTAATTTAATTGAAGGAATGATTCAGAAAATTCTTCAGACAACTATATTCGTATGGGAGGGTGCTTATTCAACCAAAATAGACTTGCTATCTCTTCTTCCGAGTGGCACACGAGGCAACATGGGACCAGATTTCGATCAGTATTCTTTCGGAATGGCTTTAAACATAGCCAAAGACGACAGACTGACATGTAACAAGCTGAAATATACAATCAAATCTTCTTGAAGACATGGAATAAGGAGCTTTGTTGGAGACAGGTGATCTAGGGGTGTGTGCTTCTTCTTCCTTGGTTGTCCTCACACCAAGCCCCCACCCTACCCAAGTGGCTCACTCCATGTGTATTTGTTGGGGTTGGGGTTGATGTTGGGACGGAGGAAGGAAAATCAATCCAGGAGCATAAAATCTACTGCACATGAATGCAAGAAGGAAGGTTAATTGAACGTAAAAAGATGAATTCATTAGTGTGGCAACATGACAATTGTTTTTTCAAACTACTTGTTAAAGTCATTAAACATAAACAACGCCATTTGCATTAGGCCTGCATGTGATTATAATCCCAATTAGCTGTAAGCCTTAATTCCATTAACCACACGGCACTTGGGTGTAATAGAACAATAATGAAGACCGGCAAATACATGAATTCATAATTATAAACCTTGTTCATACCATTTGGATATATGCACACCGAGCAGATTTCTGAGAACTTAATGTCATTCCCAAGAGAGTCGACTTGCCTAGTTGTGGTTGGGTTTGTACTGCGGTCTTCTTCAAACTTCATTGCTTGCTCATATTGCTACAAGCACTAGGGCTTGCAGCCTCTTCTTTTGGGTCTCCAATTTGGGGTCATGGGATTGGGCCAGGCTGAAACAGCACCACCAGTGCACCATGAAGGATGGATGGTGTGTGGATAGGAAACAGTTTTCTGTTGTATTTCTGTTGTCCCATAGATATCCACAATTATTAGCTAAATACTAAACAGTGTTATTTGTGTACTTGTAAATCATGGCCATGTAACATGGTCTGTATAAGCATGTCAGTGTAAAGCAGTTGGAGTTACATGTGCAAGTTTTTTTTCACTTACACATTGAAATGTGTATTATTTGGGTATTACATTTGCATGGCATGTGTGTATGTATATATGTTGAAATATATTTAACCATTCTTGTGTATATTGTCTTGGGCATGTAAGGTTGTGTAAGTGTAAATTATGATGTAATATTTTCACTTTTTATAAAAATCATAATTTTCAATAATAACATTGAAAGGCCATATCCTCATTTTGTTGCAAACATTATTAAAAAAAATTTGGTGAGAATGAACAAATGAATCCAATGCCCAATACATATGCATATTTTATTTTCTCTTTTATGCTCCCTTTTCATTGGATTCAAACAACAACTATGGAGATTAAGCTAGTTCAATAAAGAGAAAAAGAAAGAAGGCAAATGAGAGGCAAGAGGAGAGAAAAAAGGAGGTGGTAGGTAGGAGAGAAGAGAGAGTTAGGCATGGAGGAATGATCTTTTACAAAGTCTCTTTCATTATGGTCTTACATAATAGGTTATTGCAAGCTCTCCTCATGTTGCTCTTCATTTAGATTTTTTTTAGATTTTTTGCAATTGTAATTGGTAGCATTATGGTCATCTTGTAACTTTAAGTGTTGTTGCAACTTCAAACATCAACTTGTTTTGGGTGAATTCCTTATCCCTTTCTCATTTTGCATTGCACTTTCTCGTGATTGTTTTATAGGTCCTTTTCATTATGGTTTTGCATAAGAGGATATAAGGAGATCATTTGTTAATTTTGGCTTGATAAAGATTGGGATATGTGTACTATGTATCTACCTTTCCAAAAATCATATCTTGAGTTTCAATGATGATGATAATGTCTATTAATCTCAGTGTTGATGCAATCTCAAATATCATCATGATTTGGTGAATTCCTTATTTCTTTGTCATTTTGCATTTGTTGTGTGTTCCTATGTCAACACCTATAGTCATCACTATTACCACACTCACAACACATAACATAGAATACTTTAAATGGTACACCACACCCAAACCAAAAACCAACTCACCTACAACACCGTAAGAAGTCAAGCCCAAAACATAAAATACCAAAACATTTACATAACAAAACAAAAAAAACTACAAAGCACAAACTATGTTTTGGAATTTCAAATCACCAAAAATGATTTGAGGTCACACAAGATGGGATTATATCCCATGACAAATGTTTTGAACCATGTTCACATTTAAATTAGTTCTCCATTTACACCTAAACTAGTTCCATCTTCACATTTAAATTACTTCCCCATTCACATCTGAACTAATTTGAAATAAATAAATTAGCTTAACTAACCTCATTTATCCTTAATTAAATAAGATCTAATTAAGTAATTAAACTAACAAACCTAACAGTTATTGTGTGCTCCTATGTTGATGCTTATAACCATTGCTGTCACCACACTCACAACACATAACATTAAAGTATCCTTGATGGTACACCACATTCAAATTGCCCCATTATTTTTGGCTACGGTCCCCCTAAGCTAAAAAACATTATAGAACTACTTGTCGAAAATCCACCATGGATTAACATTTTGGTTCCAAGTCAAAAAAAAACCATTAAGCCAAATGCAAACGTGAACCCCATCATTAGTCACTTAGTTATAATCATTCACATCCCCAACCAAATGTGAATTACCATGGAAGAAAACCTTACATTAATTCTATTATGTGACCTTAAGAACCTAAGTCTATTAGGTGCATTGAGGGCAAAACCATTTGTCAATTGGCACTTCTTCCATTAATTTTCCATTGGTGGCATGAGACATCCCATATGCCAACCTCGAGAACATTCATCACAAATCAACATAGTGGTGGCTCTTGAAACTTGCCCACACAACATACATCATAAGCTAACAGGAACCACAACTAATGATGGGTCAATTTGGCCATACACATTGGGAAGATGACATGGTGCACAATTATGCACATGGTTTTTCCATGTCTAACCATCTTGGCCTTCCAACAACAACAATCCTAAAAGGAGAACCTTTTGCATACATAAAATAACACATCATGCAATCACATCCAAAGTAATCAGTGTTATCTGCTACATGTAAACATAATCTCCTTGGAGGCCAAAAATCACCTCCACTTATAGTGGCATAACGCAATATATCTTAGTGTTGGGCAATTATCAAATTTTCCATAGCCATGGGCATAACACATTGGAACAAGGTGGCTTGATGTTCACATGCTTGCATCCACACATTAAGATCATCCATTTTGATTACTGTCATCACATCTCATCGAATTGAAGCTAGTAACTTGGGTTCACGACCAAACAATAAGTATGGTGAAAAAAATGAAAAAAAAGCTTGCCAACTAAACCTATACCCCATAGCTAGCCATGGTAGCTATAAGTCCCAATTTTGAATATGGCCCTTGTGGAGACCATACTTTCACAAACCTCGTTTCATCGTCTCCACCATCCATTCAATTAAATTGTTTGCCTTAAGATGGTTTCATGAAGTCATGCAATGATCAATTAGTGTTTTCTCACACAACTTTTGGAATTGCCCACAAAATTATGTACCTTAATTAGTGAGAACTTCAACTGAAACCCCAAACCTATTAAATACCTTCCAAAAATGCATATTATGCCCCTTCACTACTACGATCCAACAATAAAACCAACTCCAACCACTTGAAAAAATGTTCAATCATAACCAAAACATATCAATTATATTGAGGTGTTAAATTCAATGGGCCAACAAAATCCAAACTCCATTGGTATTGAAACCCCATAATTGGTAGGGGTGTTGTAGGTAAAGTGTCGGTGCATTGAAAGATGCCTGAACTTAGTCACACACCATGCACTTAAAATTTTTTTGTTGAACTTGCAATTGCATTCCTTACCACCAATATTGTGTTTGGAGCAAATTATATGTTTGTTGGACCCCAAAATGGTTCGATTCATCATGAACATGCTTCACAAGGCTCTCATGTTGTTTTGGGCAAGGCACAACCTTCACTTGTCCATCTACCCACATTCGTAGGAGGGAATTACCTCTTCATTTAAATTGTTTGGCCTTATGCATAACATGGTCCTTTTCCTTAGGTGATAATCTAATTGGAACTTCACTTGCTTACCAATATGCAATGATAGGTGCATCATCATAAATATCCAAGACATCATTTCCTTCCAACTCCATGTCCACATCATGGGGATCCTCATCATTCACACCAATCTAATGTACATCCCTATAACACCCCAATATAGTATATTCTGCTATTGTCTCCAAATCCACATCACCATGCTAATGAACCCTAGTGGTATCCTCCTTATTGGAACTTGGGTTCCAATTCAACCCATCAGCATCCCAATTAACCGTACTAAGCTTATGAATTATATCAAAGTCATATTCCTACAAAAAAAAGTCCACTTAGCCAACTTTCCTATGAGTCAATTTGATTCCAAAAGGAATTTCAATGGGTGGTGACTGGTAATCAAAATGAATGGGCTACCATAAAAATAACATCGAAATGATGAAATAGCCCAAACAATTGTGAGGCAAGCTACCGCATGAACCTAGAACCTAGAGTTGGAACTTGGGATCATAAAATGTTTTTTCTTTTATACATATGCAAATAAAACCCAAAAATTTAACTACAAAATGAATGTTGTACCAATAAATCTAGAAACAAACATGGGGATGAATGTAAGCATTCATCTTCATTATGGATGAATTTTTTATTTTATCATTATGTTTTTATGATTTTTTTTTCATTAACTAAAGCTTCATGAAACACAATTTAATTATATATGATATAGCTTTTTTGAATAATATAATGTAAATTACATTATAAATTGTTTCATGGTTACGGTTTTAAATGCCAATATTTTTAAATGTTTTAACTATATTGCCATTACTATGCTAACACCAACCCCATGGTCATTGTTTTTTTTTTTAATTAAATAATTTTTATTTTATTTTCAGGCAAACTGACCCAATGTCATTGATGACAGTGGGTTTTCTCCTCCCCCTCCTCTAAAAGTGCCACAACTTCTTTTAAACCTATTATAACCATCGTTGACAAAAATAGGGCTTTTTGTTTTCATTCTTTTTCAAAAATGCCATGGCTTTTCAAATTTAAACCAGTGTTGTTAACAACAATGGGTTTTGAATGTTTTAGATATTTTTAAACTACATAATGTCATTAGTGATAATGAGTGTTTGAAATAAAATAAAATATAGTTTTAAGCACCTTAATTAACTTTCTTCGAACAACCTACTATCATAAATGACAATGGGGTTTTTTTAATAATTATTTATTTTCAAGGCACCCTAGTTTTTCAAAAATTAAATATATAATGTTATTGACAACAATTGGGCCGGGGGGGTGGGGGGGTGACATTCATTCCATAATAATATTTCTTGAATTGTTAAACATTATTCACGAAAATAATTTCATTAACAATTTTTTTAAAATCATTTTGGTCCCATTATCATATTTTCCCTTATTATCACAATTAATTCATTATCCATTGTTATTAAATGACATTCAATTTTGATATATTAATATTTGGACAACAAATGAAGATGGATATAAATAATTTTGAATCTATTTATTTTTTAATCATGGATGAATATAATCCAATGATTTATTTATTTAATCCAAATCATAAATGAAATTCATCTATGGACATATTCATCCATGTAGGTGGATGAAAATCATATTAAACTTTAAATTCCAAGCTTAAAGCTCCAAGTTCAGGTTTCATGATCATGCACTAACCATCTTTAGACAATCGTTGTCCCAACCCTAACATTGGGTTTGCAACTAAGTGTGAAGTGCAAGGGCCCATGAGGCTAAGATAATGTGTTTAAGGGTGAAACACACTTTCACAAATGGGGGAGAGTGCAAGAGATGGAGCCCAATGACTCTTGAGTGCATTCCCTCTTTAGGAGTTACACTTATGCAAGAGTCGTGAATGTTCAGAGCCTTGGTTGAAAAGGAAAAAAAACACCAAATTGGGCTCCTAGGACACCATTGGAAAGTCTTGAAATGCAGATTTTCAAAGTGCCCTTGCATTGTTCATTTAGACTTGATTTGCATGAGTTATGATCAAAAGAAAAGGTGAAAGTCAAAGTGAGAATTTGATTCTCCACCATAAACCCCTTGAAAGCAAGAGTCAATTGAACTCTGATTGGGTGATGTTATACATAGTTGGAAAGATCTTTTTAAGGGCTATAAGATATTATCCTTGAATCTTCAAAAAAACTTGATTTGAGAAAGATATGAACGTCCAAAGTTTTAGGACACCAAAAGTTTCAATTTTGGGACTCCCACTTGGGAGTCATGGGGAAAAGTGACATTTGGATGTAGTCCCTGCGAAAAGGCACAAAGTATACTATAGGGAAGGGGTGGTGCCTCCTCCCAAAGGTTGTGGGCCGTGTACAGCTTATGTTTGAGGTTGTCCCTATTAAGTCCACCACACCACTTCCATTCAATTTGCATTAATCACCTTTTTTTCTTGGTTGTGTAGGTTGATTTCATCTTGAATTCTAGTATGTGAGTTCTTTTAATCCCATCCCAAAGCTCTAACATGCCCTCTTACCCTTGAAATGCTACAAGTTAGAGAGCATGCCTCAACTCTTTTTTTTTGTTGTTTGTTTTGGGACCCACATTTGGGTATCTTAAAGAGTTTAGGGGTGCATCAACTACAAGGCACTCCCCTTCATATGAGTTATACTTAGTTTTCGTCTTGTTGTTAGACCGATTCGCATATACCACCACAAACTTTTGACCATCATCATCAAATTGGGTAAGCGCAAATCCCAACCTTATATTGTTATAATTAGTGTGTAATTAGAATAGCTGTCCTCGAACAAGTCGCTTCAAAATGGGAGTTGATGAAGGCCCTACCTTCAATTCTTGAAAGGTTCGCTTTTGTGCTTCATCCCAATGAATTCTTGGTCAATCTAAATTAGTTGGAGTAAAGGTTTGGCTATGTTATTGAACCCTTTCACAAACCTTTGGTAGTAATTACACAAGCTTAAGAAAGTTTGTAACCAACTAACATTTGTTGGTTGAAAAACTTGTGAAATGGCCTCAACCTTGGACTTATGAACCCCCCAATCCACCTAGATAAATCATGTGACCTAAGTACTCCACCTAAGTATGAAAGAACCAGCATTTGCCTAATGAAGCTTAGGGTTATGTCCCTAAAGTGTTCCAAACACCTCCTGCAAATTATGCATGTGATTTCTTGAGGTTAAACTGAAAATAATGATGTCATTATGTAGCACTTAGTAATACCAAAACTGCCAACATTCGATCCATGACTCTCTAAAATTTTGTAAATGTCTTATTCAAACCAAATGGCAAAAACCTCCAATGGTATAAACAATGCTTCCCATGGGGATTAATTCCCCAAAATGTTGTTTTAACCTTGTCACCCTCCCTTAATGGCAACTAATGGTAGCTAAACCTAAAGTCCAAGGTACTAAAAACCTTGGCTTGTCCAAGGGCATTAAATATTTACTTTGGTAAGGGCATGCCATATTTGTTTGAATGGGTCTGTTTATTCTCTAGATGGTAATCCCCACACATGTAGCATCCAATTGCCAAAGATGTCCTTTTGGTTGGCATCATTATTATTGAAACATGTTCACCCTTAGATAGTTCCACCAAACTAAGATCTAACAATTTTGTTGTTCAAGTTTGAACCAAGGTTCTCTCCACCTCACTAAGCCTGCAAGGTCATCTGAAAATTGGATTATCATCTTCCAATATGATTTGGATTTTTTTTCCCCTTAATTAACCCAATTCTTTCAAACTGAAAGCAAAACATCCAGTGAAATTTTGTATTATCCATCATGTTTCATGCACTTCACTTCCTATAACTAATGGGTCAATTCTTTGGTCCCATGTTTCTATAGTCACCTATACCTTGGGTTGGGATGATGGAACATCCCCAACACCCAAGGTTGAGGGCAAGGCTTATGATTGTAATGCAAAATGTGGAAAGGTGTCATCATGTCCCATATCACCAATTTCCTCTTCCACACCCATAAATGTCCCTTGGCATCCCTAATCCAATAATTACTAAGGATGTACTCGTCATGTTGTAACATCATCCCCCCCCCCCCTTGCACTAACATAACTGACGTAACAAAAGATGAAACAAGTGAAAGATGGGGTGGAGTGGGTGGGTGTGATTGGCAAAAACATAACTATTTTGCCAAAACCAAATTGAAATCCATGCAAGGCGGTTGAGATCCATAACTTGCCCCAAAATCTGCCTATGGGCTCTTTTGGAAATGCCTTACATAACTATGGTGCCAATGCAAAACTCCATGGCCCATTCCCTCACATATACATTGGGTTTTTCCATATTAGATGAATGGGAGTCCCAAATCATCCCTAGGCCACCATTCCTAAATGCATGAGAATGTGAAAAACTCAATAATGTTGGTAGGGCTATTATTGGAAGGCCAACCTTATTGACCATAGCCAAAGATGGTTGATCATCATGACGAATCGCACATGAATGGCGTCTTGGATCTAGTATGTCATCCACCAAACATGTGGGTGAACTAAAAATGAGTTCATATGCTCGTTGGATCAACTCTGGTGGTGTTAAGTTAGTCCACATCCATTAGAACCAATGGGCTTATGAGCCAACTAAAAGAGCATCCACATACATTGGCTTGTCGATCCAAGCCCTAATCTGTTGCCATCCAGCCAAAACAAGTGGCTTAAAATCCCCCGGTGTTGGGACATTCTCCAATAAATATGCACATGGGTGCATATGTGTTTATTGGAAATGTTGCACAACACAAATCAATTCCCAAAATAAACCCAATTTAGGATCACAAAGTCTTTGCCTCGTACCCACTTGTGAAAAACCTTGGCATAACCTGTCTAGAAATGACCAAATCAAATGACCCAATCTTGGTCAAATCTGGCACCCCCAACAAGGTGATGTTGCTTGGTAAGGAATGTTGATAACCATATATGGCCGATGTTGGTAACAAGTGGGGATACCTTTATTACAACATCATGACATGCCACATGGAGGCTTGTTTGGCTTGTGGATCCTTTTTCACATAATGGTATTTCCAGATTAGGATGTTCGATTGTAGAACCACAATTAATCCATAACTAATGTCTCCAAACAACTAAAGTAGGCATATTCCATCCTTGGGAGTATCCCATTGAATAATCATGGTATCCAATGGGCTCAAACTTGGAGGCCCATTATTAACATCCATTAGTGAACATGAGTTTAGTGATGGTAGAGTGTGCATTGATGAATGTACTGACTGACTAAAGCCTAAAATTCATTCAATGTGGCCCATGGTGGCATGGAATCCAATGGAAAAATTAGAATGATTGGCATTTCAAGTGGCCTTGACATCACCAATTCACCATTATGAAATGCAAATTGGTCATGGACATTGCTTTCCAACAATTCAAGTCCAAAACTTTTGCAAATTCACACGCATGTAGATTTCATTTCCAGTAGCTAAGTGGTGTAAACAATTCATCAATCCAACCTCATATGGGAACATAATGAATTTCCAAAAGAAATTCCATAATTAATTATAATTAATTAATTTTTAATAATTTTCTTTTTCAAAAGTGTATGGTCATAGGTCATTAAGTGTCCTAAATGTTTCAAATCCCTTGCTTGTTTACTTGCTTAATGTTCAACTACTAGATTAAAAAATAAATAAAAATAAAAACTAACCCATGGATGGATGAAAATATTTCACATCCCCATTATGGATGAAACCTATGCTTATTTGGATGAAAAATTTAAAAATTAAAAATTAAAAAATTAAAACCCATGGTAGGTTCAGATTGGTCCCAAACCTGTCCTCTCCCTAATTCCAAGTTCAAGACTTTAAAAAAAATGAAAAAATATAAAAGGAGGCTTGAAATTTGCCCCCTAGGCCCCCTTATCCCAAGGCTATCACTAACTTCCTGAACCTCCCAATCCTACCAAGTTTGCCAAGTTTGGGGGAGGTCCAAGTGAACTTGGAGCTCATGGTGATGGTGCCGCAAAGCTCCACATTTGTGTCACCATTGCCACCTCACATTTTTATTTATATTTTTTAATTCCTTTCTTCTTCTTCTTCTCCAAGTTCCTCCTCCTTCTCTATTGCAATTGCCACCCACAAAAACCTAGCATGGCAAGGAGCTCTTTTCCATGCCACTATAACTCCTAAGCTTTGCGCTCCTTCAAACAATGACAAACAAAATGATGATAATGCCAAGGATGATGATGACAATGATGATGAAAGAGGTCATCATTGGTGCCCCCCCCCACCCCCTCCCCAATGGCCTTGGTGAATAGGCATTGACAATTAAATAACTAAAAATTCAAGTTCTTAACGATGACGATGGTGGCTCTGGCTCCCATTATTACTGCTATACTTACAGAGTACCAAGAAAGAAAGAATGGGAGGGGGAGAGAAAGAGGGGAAAAATAAGAAATAAAAATGAAAAACAACAAAAGGGGCCCCCTTGTGTCCAAACTAGGGGCTTTCCTTTCGTGCTTTTTGAACATTTTTGTTGTTTTTCCTGTAACCTCCAAATTCCAAGGACTTGGCCCTATTCGGGGTCAACTCTCGAAGGTTGTACATGAAAAATGAATATAAAAACATCAAAATCGCCAAGCAAACTTCTTAAGTAGACCAAAATCTGCAAATGAGTGATGTTTGTACCTTGAGCAAAATTCCTTCATAAACAACTTGTAATAACACAAAACAACACATAACTACCCAACATTTATTACTAATCAAAAAACATAACACACATACAACAAAAAACCAAAAATTCATTGCTAAGCAATTTTAGCTTAGTTGTAGCATAAAAACAACTAGCTACACTTTTGGTGATTCAAAAATTGATTCTCTTGCAACAATGCATGAATCCAACCCCAAAACATAAAAGATCAAAATTTGCATAATGAAGAAAATTGCAAAGCAAAGACTATGTCTTGGAATCTCAAATCACCAAAAGTGATTCGAGATCACACAAGATGGGATTATATCCCATAACAAATATCCCAAACTTTGTTCACCCCTGAATTGGTTCAAGATTAATTAATTAGTTAAAATAACCCAATTTATCCTTAATTAATTAAGACTTAATTGAGTAGTTAAACTAACACACCTTACACATGGTATTTTCTTGTTGGTTGTTTTATAGGTCCCTTTCATTATGGTTTTGCATAACATGGTTTAAGGTGAGCTCCCTTCCCATGTTGTCCCTTTTCATTTACATTTTTTGTATGTGTAGGTGGTGCATGGTCTACTTGCAACTTTTAACATCATTATGAACTTTATTAGTAACCTATTTTAGGTGAACTCCACCCTTGTATTCTTACACATGCCTTCATTGTGTTATTGCATAACAATACATTATTTGTTATGAGAATCGTAATCATCAATTATAATGTGAAGTGCAATACCTTATTTTGCAAATTATAATTTTCAAGATCATTAAGAGCTACAATATTTTCATTTTTTTGCAAACCATAATGTTTTATGGTTGTGGTAGTTGCAATACCCTCATTTTGTTATGATCTTAATTATTATTGAAAATTTGAAAGTAATAATTTCCGGATATTTATATTCCATTTCATCTTTGTATGCCCTTTCTTCACAAAATGTACAAGAATTGGATTCCCTATAAGAACAACATGACCAAGTTGATGGGTATTGTTGCAAAGAGATTAAGCTCTCTACAACAACAAAATTAGGATAACAATGTGTAAAAACACAACCATTGCCACAATGGATTCGAATTCCATCCAACAAGATTAGGAGATGAATGACCACTTGGTGATGGCCATGGCTTGCAATAGCAACATTAAGTTTGTGTAAATAGTCCATAATTAAATCATAACATGTTTCCAATTATGGTGCATTAATAGCTGTCAACTCACATAATTTGTGGAGTCATAATGTTTATTAAATGTGGCATGTGTAAATTTTACAAGTTTTGTATTTATGCTTGTACCATTTATATTTAATAATGTTTTTGACAAATTTTTAAAACTTGGTGAAAGAAAAAGGGAAATTCAAAAGTTACAAAATTTTTTAATAAAAAAATGGGCCCAAGTTGCCACATCCTAAGGGAAAAAAGTCTCAATTCACCACATGTACATACAAATTTCAACAAATCGCCCATTTATAGGAATAATCCTAACTTTTTTACTTCCCCCTTTGAATTGTAACCAAATTTGGCTAAGTCCTCTTGTGCATGATTACCACCCCACCTAATTCACACATTTGGAAAAAAAACATTGGTGTTTACGTTATTCATTTTTAGGTGATTAAATAAATGCCAACTATTGCATCAAGGTAAATATCCCTAGTTTGTTGTGAAAAAATATTGATCATGTTAATATTGTGAGTTGGTTTCACCACAAGTTTTAATATATATCACAATACCTAACCTTGTTAGGCACTAATTGTTGAAAATTTTGAAAAATATTTGCATGTCATGCCAAGAATATATATATAATCTTAAACACATTAGCTTTATTGTTTGATATGATGTTGAATTGTAATTTTTTATAAAAAAATTGCCAAATGCAAATGAAAAAATAAATAAAACAACTTGTTACCAAACTAGGCTAGGTACTAAAATACATGAATTGAAAATATGCTAAACAAATATGTATGTGTGCATCAAATTAGAAAAAATATATGACTTTTTGAAGTATTTAAAGTTTGTGTTTCATTGGTACTTTTAACACAAGATTCATTAGAAAAAATCATGTCGTATGTAATTAATCATTTTGTAATTGTACATAACTAGTTGTTGTTTATAACTAGATTGGTTATGTTTGGAACTACAAAATTGACAACATGTAATTTTTGGGTTATATGATAGTGTGTAAAGCTAACATGTAATTATGTACAAAATGAAGACATGTTATAAAAATAATGGCTTAAACTAATATATACATACTTAAATTAATATACCTAAGATATATATATGTTAGCACATTAACTAGCTACCTTAAACTTAATAGTTTAAATAATAATATAATAATATAATAAATTAACATATCATACAATTAACTATAGATACAATAATGATAATAATATTATTACTTATTAGTTGTTATGACTTGTAATAATTAGTATAACTAGTAGATATATTATGTTAATACAACATTCTATCTATTAGGTAATAGTTGCAACTAAGATGCCATGTGTTGACATCCTATCAACCTTAAGTTGAATGATTTACATATCATGAAATAATTAGCTGAAACCATGGACACATGCCACAATACAATAGGGGTTCATTTTAATTGCACACATTTGCATATCATATATGCAATTGACCCTCCTTGAATACATTGGATGAAAATGTATAATGATATTAATTATATATACATTTCAAGTATGAAATGTCATATGTAACTAAAAGTTGCATGAAATTGTGTGCAACTTGTCTGAAAACCTTATAACAATTTTTAGTTGCATGTGTCACTTGTAACCAAAAATTAGTTGCAAACGATAATTGCAAAAGACTAATTTTCTTTTAGTGGTTTAAAAAAAAGAAATGAATTAGTATTGGAGCTTTTTGTTGCATGTTATTCAATGACAACTTTACAATGAAAATTATTATCTCATGATATATTTGCATCACATCTACCTAGAGGTGATCTTAATCATTCAACACATCAACTATTCAATCATTTAAAACCACCAATTCAGTTGAACAAACAAATAGGTACTTACAATAATAAGAAGAGGAAAATGAGGTTCGAATTGAATTTACATTTGTTGGCCAAAAACTAATTTCAAACTAGCAATCAACCATGGATTTCAATTGAATATGACAGGCTATTATATTATAGTTATTTTTTTCATGATTGTGATAAGCTTTCATCATATGTATAAGTGTTTTTGCTCTTGTAAAACCATTACAACCAATAGTACAATGTTGGTATTTCTAGTAATTTGGGAACATGCTTTGGATATAAATGGATTCAAAGTCATATTTTATTTTTAACAATTAAATAAATGAAGGATTGCATTTTAGCTTCAATATATAATTTAAAATATCCAAATAGAGCACACTTTTAGTGCTTGTGAGCCTTAGATTAAATCACCACAATAATAAACATTTCACTCAAATAAAATTATTTTTCAAAATGGAAAAATTGAATTGATCATTTATTTTATAATATATACATGCTTTGGAAGACGCCCAAGTAAGTTAACAAAGGAGTTGACTTTTATTATGGTAAAAGAGATCCATTTCAAAGTTGAAATTTCTTGTCACATAGTGACTATGGTAGTTGACCATGCTATTGCACATTTGAGAACATATTTTAATATATTGTCTACATGACACAAATGTGTTTATTGCTAAAATTTTCATATATAACACCTATCCTATGTTGGACACAAAATCCAAATTTTAGAATGTGTACATATGATACATATGTGAAAATCTATCACCTATAATTTATTGATTTAATTGATAAGATACAATTAATCCAAGTAGAAGGAACTACCAAAGTTGCTAACATAAAGATTTAATCAAATTGAATTTAAATTAAATTGAAGAGAAATGGGATGCAAATTGGTGTAGAGGGTATTAAAAATTTGCTCATGATTATGTAGTATGGTGTTATGAAAATTGTGAAAATATGCCTCTCCATTCCTCTTTACTTGGAAATGGGCTAAAAAAATCTTAATTTATATTTGTACAAAAGAAAATCTATGATTCAACCTAAAGTTATCTTACTTAAATTAGTTTTGATGAATCATCATCATTGGAATTAGAAACATAAAAAAGATAAGAACAAAATTAACCAAATATATGTCATGTCTTTTGAACTTTTACTAAATAATGGTCATTCTTTTATATGTTCAAATAGATTATTTACATTGTTGCTTATCTACTAGTTAATAACAAAATTGTCCACTATGCAAACAATGTAATGAAAAACTATGTTCACATCATAACATTTAACCAAGCTAAAAGGTGCATTATCCATCTATTTCTTTTGAAGTTGTTCTGCAAAGGCTCTACGGACCTTTCCTTTGAACCATTTATAGAATAGAAAGTAAGTATGAAGAAGTTTGAAAATAGTAGGACCATTGAAAAATACATATTAATATATAAAGTCAAAGTAAAGGAAGTTATCTACATGAAACAAGGTTATATAAAACAACAATACAAATGTAACTTAACCAAATGTTAACTTCATTAATATAAAAAAAGTCTAAAATATGCACATACACCTAAAACATTAATAAACATATTTTTTCAAATTTTAGTATTGAGGTCAAAGGATTGAAACAAAATTAAGAAAAAAAAGTCTCACACCTTATCATATTAAGAAGACCCATTCTAATATCCGGTAAATTGCAATGCTTATTATATATTTATCTTAAAATGAACTTTCAAATTTTCCGACCTATAACGCTCTAGGTAAGGCCTTGGTTTAGCGTTCAAGTTTTGCTCGTGTTCTTGCTCATTGCAACCTTTCATCACCAACTTTTGTAAGGAAATATAAGTAGAGAGAATGCAACTCATTACCTTTAGTCTAATCAAGACAATTTGAGATATAATCTTCCAACATAATCTTGTTCAATCCACACCATGATCTTAGTTAATCATGTTATGAATTGAAGCTATCATTTTAGAACATCTTTTGACATACTTTTACATCCTTGTTTATGTTCATTGTTCATGCATGGCTAGAATTACACCTTGACTTGTTTTGCTATCATTGTATGGACTAATATCCTCATTCTTGAAAGACCGATGTTACTTGCATAGATATTACAATAAAGGTTGAACCAATCCACTTACAAGGTGCTTGCAACTTTTATTACTAGCCTTTTTGTCAAGAAGACAAAACAAATGCACAAACCTAACCAACAAAAAGTTTTTGCAATGGATATCAATCTCTATACTCTATATTTCTATGATCTTCTATTGAAGTAGCAAGTGTGTGTGTCTATGTATAGCTTGTTTCCAAACACAGTAAGATAGATTGAGATTGTAGTTGAGAGAAAAATCAGGAATGATTTTTATGTGCACTTTGTATTAGCTAATGATGAATACAAAAATACAATATTGCTATGGATATTTGATGCTGCCTAGAAATGAGCATTGTGAGAACCCAAATTGCTGCTCTTGCCCAAAACCAAAATTTCACTACAAGTATTGGTTTCTGGAAATGGGGAGGTACAACTGCCTGAGACCACAAGAGATCGACACCCATCACCATTTTCCAAACAAGCACAATGGTGGTGTGAGACAGACATGCTTCTTAGGTAATGAATGCTTGATGATTTACTTGATAGTTCTGGAATTAGGAATTTAGGAGCTTGTTTGGAAAACACTTGAATGCAATTGAAGTTGCAGGATTGTTGAAATTGAAACGTTGAATGTTGCATATGGATATTTTTTATCCAAGGAAATGGTGCAAGGGGTATTATTCTCTCTTGAAACATAGTGTTTGAGAGCTTAAAGGATGTAAAAAATGCAAGAGATTTTTTATCTGGAAATCATTGAGAGCCACCAATGTTTGTCTCCTTTACCTGATCTCCTAGCAGCTAATTGAACCTTGTAAGATTATATCTCCATGGATGGAGTGCATCAATATTTGAAACCCAGATGTAAAACCCAAGGGTGATAAACAATTTTTTTCCTGAAAATAGCTTGGTCTATGATTTTGATGAAGTTCTCAACTCAACTTTACTTCATGATTTTGGAAGGAACAAAAGTGGATAATGAGAGTTTTGACATTGTACACAATGAATGTGGAAACGCACTCATCTTTTGTGACATGACCTATCACCTACGACTAAATTGAGAATTTTACTCCTACAAGAGACTCAGCTGCCGTTGCTGGAATTTTCAAAAGAATTTGTCTTTCTCTTCAGCATCAAGATCTCTCTCAATCTGCCATGAAGGATACCAACCTTCCTGGTTCATTACTATTGTGTGAACTAAACTTCTTATAGATTTCAGGTTCCAGAAGGAGAGGAAGACAGAAAGAAGCCAACCCATTATCACCAAATGTTTGACAACAGAAGAATGGATGTTAATTTGGGAACTGCAATTCTAAACCTGTTGAAAAAGATAAACAATGAGTACTGGAAAGAGGAACTTATGAGCCTTTGGGTCTACCATAGTTTGTGTATATGTAAATGACCTGTCAGAGATTTCATGATGTAGTTGGAGTTCACCTTCGATCTGTAAGATTCACTCCTATGTCAGGAGGCAATCTTACATCTTAGGCAGGGCTATTACATTTCGTAAGGGCCCATAGTTGTTGTTCCTTGTCTGACATGGTCATTATATGCAGTAAGCCCCTTGGATGGGCATGTTACCACAATTCAGTGCTGCTCTCAGCTGCTGCTTGGGCCAGCACCTTATTCTGGTAATGGCCCCATCAATTGGCCTTACATACCACAACAAAGTCATCAAACTTGTTTGTGCATTATAGTTTTCTGTAAGGTCACTCTATCTTCAGCCTGTCTTTGGGCCTCCTTTCACCCACTATCCCCTCTTTGGGTGAGGTCTGCCAAGTAAGGAATTTTTTAAAAATCTGGGTATGAAATGCTGAAACTCAGCATGTAATGCACAAGGTTTGGGAGTAATTATAGTAGTTGTACAGGTAGGAGCAGTGAAAATATATGTAGGAGCAGTGGAAGCAGTTGGGAAAAAGGAAAGAGGAGGTCAAAACAGGATGAAACTCAGTTCACCACAAAAAATTGGTGGTTTTCTGAGTTTCACCCCCCTGTTGAATGCTAATGTACTTTTTTTGCAAGTTTTTTTTTGAATCTCACTCGATTTTGGACCAAACTTAGGGTTCCGGTGCTGTGTTTTCCTGATGACTTTATGAAAACTCTATTGCATTCAGAAATCTTCACAACTAAACTGATGGGAGTGGGGAAAAAAAAACACCAATCCTGTTGAATCTGCCACCCCAGACCTTGATGTCATAGAATGGTCTAGCACTTGCCAATTATGTTGGGTGTGTCACCTGGCTCACCCTAGTGGGCTTGCCTGGCACTTTACCCAACATAGCAGGCAGGGGCTTTGAACATTCCATAGTATGCATTCTCTCAGAGTGGTAAACAATTACAACAGAAATTAATTACTAGGTTAATATTGCCAGCTCCAAAACTACCAAACTTAAATTCTATAGAATTGATCATCATTCATCATGGTGTCCACTGAGTAGAGTATATATCAAACAAAGTAGTACTCTCGATCGGGAAGGTTTCAGGATGCTTATTAATGGAGCCTGCTTTGGAAAATTGTAGATTTCTGTTATAGTGTGGTAGAGGGATAGCTCACACATCCATGGATGTACCAGATTGAATTCTGTTGCTCCCATATGACCACCTGCCTTCCTTCCTCCACAACATTTCCCTGTCCCCACCCCCAAATTTTAAAAAAAAAAACAATTAATTGCCTTCAACAACCCTGTAGTGTTAAAGAACCATCAAAACAGACATCAAATTTCTTCAAATTTTACACAGTCAGATCCTTAGACTTCCACTACTTGTTCCTTGTCTCTCAAGGACTTTGATCTGATTTTTGGGCTCAGGAAGAAATTGATACTTATTTTCTCATGGATTTCAATCAGGTTCTTGAGCTCAGGAAGGAGTTGATACTTAATATCCCACAAATTTGCAGAAGAAAAATATTCCTTGTTTGCAGAAACTTGTGTTGTAAATCCAACCAATTTTGGTTGTTGGGTGGATTTGGATCAAATTGAGAATTCTCTAAGTAGTGAAGAATCCTATAGCTATGGATTGGTTACAAAATCAAGAAAAGATTGATCTTGTTTACAACAGATGCAGCGATAATTTTCCAGTCAAGCAACTATGGATTTTGATTCATGATCAGATGTGGGGCACACCTTCTGATCATACAGAGTTAACAATCCTGCTCAGGAACAAAAATATTCCTTGTTTGTAGAAATTTGTGTTGTAAATGTTTTGGTTGTTGCATGGATTTGGATCAGATTGAGAATTTCTGTAAGTGAAGGGTCTAGGGGTTTGAGGGTAGCTATGGATTGGTTATGAAATTGAGAAAAGATTGATCTTGTTTATGATTGATGCAGCAATGATTTTCCAGTGAAGCAATTAGCAACTTATATGGATTTTTGATTCATGATTGGATCATGTGGCACACCTTCTGATCATACAGAGTGTAACAATCCTCCTCAAGAACACATCTTGGCTTTGATGAGCTCCTGATGCGCTGCATGTCATCATCACTGATTCCTATCTGCTGGCTGGTTTTGAAGTCTTGAAGAACTTCTTCCAAAGCAGGAACTTCGGCCTGAATTGCAGCAACTCCTGAATCTTCCTGTAAGGGTTGTTGTAGCTGTTGTCCCCATGAGCTAGTTCCATAGCTGCAGTCCAGCGTCAATCCCATTGCACCTGATGGCAGTAGCTGGGTGACTTTGTTGATGAATACATCCATGGAAAGCTTCCTGTCTATGAAGGAGTGTAAAACATCTACAAGTCGGGCATCTTTTGCTGTTCCTCCCTTGTAGCATCTCCATTTCCCTTTTGAATCTGCAAATAATCAAAAGATTGGATACACTACAACAAATGTCAAGCTGCAAACAGCAACAGTAAACTGCTTGAACTGCTGCTCATAGTCATGAAAGCATCTTCAATCAGCAGGTTCGGAAATGACATTACATCTGAAGAAGAAGAATTATGGTGGAGAAAACATAAATACATACATGCATGCATGCATGCATGAAGGAGGAGAAAAATGGAAAAATCTGCTAGTACCTGCACAAACCGCAAGCATGGCATCAAGATCGCCGAATTTGGAGAGTGCTTCGTTGAAGAGCTGCCACCTGACTTCCAGATGTCGCAGCACTGACTAAGATCACAAAGCAAGATTTAGGGTTTAGGCATAGTGGTCATGAGCAACCTGAAAACGTAGAATGGGAACCACCGCGAGTCTTGGATCAGAGATTGTGGGGAAAAATCAAAACTAGCGCTGCTGCTGCATTGGACTGAGTACCTTCATCTCCGTTCTGAGTCTCAAATCTTCGCCTCCGGTAGTTCCTCCTGTTTCCATGACAGTAGAAGAAGAATGATCACCATGGACAGTTTTACCGTTATTGTGGCCAGCAAGAATGGGCGAGTCGTCTAATTCGTGGCCAAGTTCGACTCGGGAATGTTGGTGACAGTGCTGGAAGAAAGCTGGACTATAAGAGCAGTTGAGAAGCTGGCGAATGGCTGCACCCATTGCAGCACGCCCTCCTCCTCCTCTTCCTCCTTTGGGTTTGGCATGAATAACGTCCTGCACTGCAAGATCTGGTGCACGTCCTGCTGCTTCCAGCTGATCTCCAGCTCCCGGAAGACTATACGTGGTGAAGTAGGAGCTGGGACTCATAGGCCGAGTACGGACGCCCTGCATCGAGGTGGTTGCAACAGGACTAGTACAGTTCATTGATGCCATTCCCATCGCGCTAAATTCCAGAAGCTCAGCAGCTGCAGAACGTTTGGGTTCTAATCCAAGTCTAGTTCCCAATTCTTCACCTTCAATCATCTGCCAAGCCGAGACTCCTCATGCAAATCACAAAATCACAATGGGGAATTGCACAAACTCTAGAATCATAATAATAATAATAATACAGATTGGCAGTACCTACTAGTTGATGAGAGATAATCATCACAATATGATAATAATAATGCACACAGACTCCAGACGTGTACTACTCTCTTAAGGCGCACAATAACAAGCAAGCAAACAAACAAACAAACGGAACGGTCCCAACAACCAGTGCACCTAATCTCATGAGAGACACGGTAACAAAAGACACAACAACAAAGTAAAGCTGCAAACTGTACAGATAGATCACCACAAACATGTTCAAATCCTCTTAACTAGTGATCCTGAGACAATAGAATAAAACAACAAAGCAAATCCTCAAAAATACTTCAACCCAAAATCCATCAATGAGCTCCAATGAAAAACTGAAGCTGATGATCTCCCGAGAACAAAAGTTGTACAAAAGAGCTTTGGATACTAGAGTCGAGATTGGAAATGGCGGCAGTTGCAGAAGTAGTCCTGATATTGTTATTCGTTCAGGGAAAAAGGAATCAAGAAGCTCTGGAGGCAAAAAATAAAAATCAAGGGAAGTAAGTAGTATCAACAAACAAACACAAAAACAGCAACAAAAGATGTATTGTTTTGGCAACAGGAGAGCGAGGAGCACTTGAGAAGCAAAGAAGAGGAGGAGGAAGAAGAGGGTTCCTAACTGTACATCATAACTGCACACACACTACTGACACACCATCATCATCCATGCTTTTTTCTTGTTGGGAGGTTGCCTAAGAGAATCTCCAGCCAGCATTTGCTCCTCTATTCAGTGTTTTATCACATCTAAGCACTTGGAAGTAATTGTTTTCCCCTCCACACTCATAAACACTGAAAAGCAACACGCCATAAGGGATTAGGGTTTAGGGTTTAGGGTTAAAATGCTCTAACCAGGGTTAATCCTAACAGGCGACCAATGAAGAGTAGTAGTCATTTTTATTGGCTTTGCCTTGGTACCAAGGGCAAGGAGATTGTGTTTAGATTCATTATAGAGTATAGTAGCTTTATGGATTTTGGCCCCTAGGTAATAATAATAGGTCTAATTTTTATTATATGAAGATTTTTGAAATATGATTATTTTGGCTTTTGTTGAAACTTGAGATTAGTTATTATAGAGTTATAATATATCTCGAAGGATTTTGGTTTCTTTTAGAGGATTTTTTTTTGAAGATTATATTTTTGCATGGTGAAATATTTGAGTTTCCATAATTCGTCTTTTTGCCTTAAGATCCTTTTTTAAATGTAAATGGCAAGGCCAGGGTGTGACACACCCCTGTGGCTCTTTCAGCTAGGGGCATTGTCCAGTCTTTCTTTTTTTGGGCAAAAAAATCGCAAATGGCGAAACTCCTCAAATTCCGCTCTTTCTCAAATAAGAATTCACACCACTCGCCTCTATTTTGGGGGAGTGTGTGTTGCTACCAGTCTGTCTACTGGCTACAATTTTAATGATCCTGTATAAAAGTGTCGCCAGTTAAGGCGAAATCTGTCTGGGGATACTCGCCAGTATGGATACAGTACAAAAATGGAAAAAAAAAAAAAAACTGACTTGGCCATAGTGTCACACTTCTTTGGCTAGTCAAACCCAGACCACGAGAGAGACTAGCTCTCTCTTCCTATTTTTGTTGGGCCCTTGGGGCTGTGCATCTTTTGGCCTTTCTTTGACCTTCTCTTTTTGTCTCCCCTGGGATGGTTCTGGCTATCTATCTTTTATTATAAGTTCACAAGAACAAATATATTTTTCAATTGGATGAAATTGAAATTTATAAATGCATGTGTGTCATTCTCATCTTAGGAATTGTACCAACACATTTCAACCTATTAATGTTATCCTCCAATGTCTATTCAAGCATGCATTTAAAAAGGAATCTTATTCTTGGACTTGTTTAACAATCAAAACCCAACTTATTGGTAAAGTAAACCAATGAAATATTTTTATCAAATCAAATCTAAAAGTGGTCCAATTTTTGACAAAATTAGAAAAAAAGAAAATTCCATAACACTTTAACTAGCAATATGAAATCATGGTGCCTTTCATCAAGAGTTTATGATAAAATGCATACAAAATTTGAAAATCTTAATATGATAAAAGTAGGTAACAGTATATTTGAAATTGACCAATCAAATTTTTGTTTTTGAACCCACTTTTATATTAGAATTTTGGTGTATTATGTATTTTAAGTTTGCATTATAGTTTACATAAATGTTCAAGATAGAAAGCAAGCTCACTATACAATTCTTGTAGTCCCTTGCAACTAACTATGCAGTGCATGCATACAATGTCCTTGCTTTGTAACAATATGGATTTTTGTTTTCTCTAACCCAGACCCTATCTCAAATACGTCACGATATGGCAGAGCTTCTTCCAGATTGTGGCGTACAGTGCCACCCCTGAAGATGATCTAAGAGCATCTCCAGCGGTGCTCACTATGTGACCCTGCGAAAATATTTTTCACATCCAAGTTTAGTTATGTACTCTTTTGCAACCCCATCAATAAAACTGAAACTCTGACAGCAAATAGGTGGGGGACTACTAATGACAAACCACCTGGACAAACCATCATTATGATGGGCCAATCAGAAACACTGAGTAACAGTTAGATCATATTTATTACACTCTTTTTTGCAGGTGCACAGCGCTACTGAGCCTTTTACCAGCCACGGTAACGTTCGCAATTATGCTGAACCAAAACTATTTTCCTTAGTCAAACCGGCATATTGTAGATTTTCTTCATCCATTTTTACTGTGCAGGATCACATACTGAGCACCGCTGGAGATGCTCTAACATGTTGAATCTGCAAAAATCTAAGTCGAAGTACTCCTTGTGCTGGAGCACCTTTGCTATGCTGCAGGAGGAGTCTGGTGTAAGTACATGAATAGCACCTAACTGGCTGCAATCAAATGGCAATCATCAACTGCTGACTTATTTATCTGGAGCTTCTTGTTCTTAGAAACTATAGAAGTAAGGATTTAGACATGTTAACTCTCTATTTGGGAAATTTTTAAAAATGTGATTTAATTGAAGTTGTGATAGGCTACCATGATCATCCAGAAGAATGTTTTAAACCAAACTATTTGATTATAAACCAGATATGAAAGTTTAAAAAATTAAGCAACAAAAAAATTGTGACAATTTGGTGAGAACCAAGATATGAAAACAGCAAAATTGAAGTATAGTGGAAGGCCTGCTCCCATAGCCTCCCCTAATTTGAGGGTTGTAGCCTGAAGGGCAGTAGCCTGAGGGTGTGGGCCCATAGGAGCAGGCCTTCCCCAACTTAAAGCACAAAAGATTTTAAAACTCAAATGGTGAAAGGTGTGCATGTGATCTCAGCAGAAGGCTCCTTCAACTGAAGAAGGAACATTATTATGCCTTCACATACAAAGCCCAAAAACCTAAAAAAGGTTTAACAATTTTGGTTATAAACTGGATATGAAAGTACCTAAGCAATATATTTTTAAAATATCTGGAAATCAAGGTTTCATTGGATTACACTACTAGCTCAGGTGTTTAAAATGAAATCCTTCTATTCAAAAGACACTTTAAAAATACCTTCCAATAAAGAATAGATCAACAAACAAATTAACATACATAGGTTTATTCATTTGTTCATACATAGTGTGTGATATATGTCGAAACTTTCTATGCAATATTGTTTTGTGGATTTATTGCAAAAGGAAAGTCTGAGTCTAATAGTTACTTGAATTTGAAGGTTGATGCTAGCCCTTCACTGACAAGGGTACTCTTGAAGCCTTCAAATTTAAGGCCTGTAAAATACCCACCCACCATCCCTTCTGTTGCTTATAAATTTGGTGTACTTACAAATAATAAGTTTGATCAAGTTCTGAGATGGGTTGCCAGTTATTAAGATGTGTAGAGACAGACCAACTCCCACTGACCACCCTTTCAGTTTTTACAGACATTTGCAAAGAATTGTGGGGATTGGTGAAGAATTGTGGGAATTTGTGATTTGTGGAGATCATCTTGTACAGATACTCCTACTCTTGAACTGCTTCTAAGCCATGGGGTTACAATCAGTGTTGGTCAATTAATGAGTTTTGACTAGTGTTGGGCGGTTCTCACTGGGACCTTCAGTTCTCACAAGGAGAACCAAGTGGTATCACCAAAGGTAATAATTGATTTCAGATTCAAACTGACAGTTCTTACTTGAGTGAGAACTGGGTTTATGAAAAGAAATTGGATACTCGGGTTATTCTACAAGAGAACCAGAATTTGATTCTCAGGTTAGTAGTTAGATTAGGATTAGTAGGTAGATTAGGTTAGTTTCACGATTAGGTTAGTTTGAAGGCGGTGGCGGTCATTGTATAAAAAGCCCTTTTGGGTTAACCATTTTTAATCAAGTTTTGTCTTGCTCCTTGTGTGGATCCCTTGTGTTGTTCTTTATGTTGATTTTTCGTGTCGCTCCTTGCTTTGTTTTTTTGTCTTGTTTTTTGTGTTGCTCCTTGTTTTGCTCTTTTACATTATTTATTTGCATTGCTAGAGTTGTCGGTTTGTCACATTGTTGGTTCGTTGTGTTGTTAATGTTGGTTTGTCATGTTGTTGATGGTGCGGGTTCATTCCATTGCTTTTGGTGTTATTAGTTCATTGTGTTGCTTTTATTGTTGTTGGTTTGTCACTACTTTTGCTACTATTGATGTGTCATGTTGTTGGTTCTTTGTGTTGCTTATTTTGTTGTTGGTTTGTTGTGTTGTCGGTCATGTTGCTAATTCCTAGGTACCCATCCGAACCTCCCAATTATTTTTCATTTGTGTTGTTCCTTTGCATTGATGGTTGCTACTCTTGTGTTTTGGTGAGGTACTACCCCATCAACATCACCTTGTAAATGACAAACTAGTGGTCCCTTGCATTGTTATATGCCTTTTGTTACCAAATACTCACCATCACCATTTACCTTCCTTTGGTTGTTGTTGGTTTGTCATGTTCATTGTGCCATGGTGAGATAATACCTTGTCCTATTGTCTTGTGCAGGTGGTGGAACTCTTTTGCAATTGAAAAAAATTGCAAAAAAATTTGCATATGCTTGCAAAAAAATTTGCATATGCTTGCAAAAAAAATTTAACATTTACATATGCTTGTAAAAAAAAATAGAGGAAAATTTTGAATAATTTGTAATTTTTTTCATTTTAGGTTGTTTTGTAGGGTAGGTTTTGGTCTTTTGGTTTATTATACATCTGTTGGGTTTTCTTTTTTCATTTGAGGGTTGCATTCTCTTGTCAAAATTGAAAATGGTTCAATCTTTTGAAAATGAAAATATGATAAGTGAAAATATGTGTGAAATGTTTATGAATGATGTAAGAGAAGAAGAATATGAAATAAACCCTGGTCTCCAAACTAAAAAGAACCAAAACCCAAAAATGAAAAAAAGAAAAGAAAAATTACAAGCTCAAAAAAAATGTGGAAATCATGTAATAGAAATTCCTTATGTTGGGTTTTTTTGTGTGAATAATAATAAGGATGTTGATGTGAAATGCCCATGAGATGTATTCTTTGTTACAATAGTTTAGTTTAGTTTTGTAACCTTGAAACCTAAGCAAAAAAATGTTTAATAATATATAATACAACAAATGGAATAACAACATTGAAAAAACATGTGAATGCAGATCAAATTGTTATTGCAAAAATGTTTGAGGGGGAAGTAAATACCATAGTACCTGGGCAACTTCAACACAAATTATATATATATATATTTTGTTGAAGTTTTCACAAAAAAAAATACTGAATGTTGAAAATCTTGAAAAGTAAATCAAAGTAAGTAACCAAATTAGAACCCATGACCAATACAAAATCTTAATGCCGAATCAAATTCTTCAAATTATATTAATTATTCAGCACATTAATGCCGAAGCTACCAAGGTACTATGGTAGTCCATTGAGAGGAAAAGTGGAAAAACAACTTGTTAATAAAAAATCAAATCCATCTAATAGTGCAAATGTCGATTTTTTTGTTGCCAAAAAACCTTTTCAAAAGTATCATATGTAGTAAAAAATGTTTTTTGAGGATATGGGCGTGTTGATTGTAAAAATCATTAGCCCATGCAATTTGTTGAAAGTTTGTAAATGAAATGCCTATGTTTACATTTGTGTCCAAAACTAGTCTTTCTTTCCAAGAAGCAATTTTCACAAAAGATGTTCCTTGAATTGGTAGAAAAAACTACAATTGTATGTTTTACCAATTTTGGCAGAATGTAATTTTGCAAAAACAACTTTTGATCTTTGGATGTCAAAAGGAACACATGACACATTTTTCCTTGTGATTAACTTTTTAAGGGCTGATTGGTAGCTAAAACATTTGGTCTTTTTAAAGTTATAGATACTTATAGGAAGACTTTAACCAAAAACTTGATTGAGGAAAAAAAAAATTGTTTATGTGAAAGATGAGGGGTCTAATTTGAACACAATTACTTTTGCATTAAAAGTAATTATAAGTTGTGACATTTTATATTTGGAGGAAAGTTATCAAGGCACTTGCTTTGGGCATGCATTTTTCAAGGTGTGCAAATATGTTACAAGATGAAAAACTTTATAAAAAATTGACATAAGTTTTTATTAAGACTACACAAGCAAATTTGTAAAAGTGTACAACTTGGCCAATTTTTTTGGGAAAGGTTGACAAAAGCGCACCAAAGCTTGTGTTGAATCTAGTATGGCCCTAAGGAAGTTGAATGCATTAGTCAAGATAAGTTAACTTCTTTATTTGATGTATTGTTGCAATGAGAAATATATATGTTGGAGTTTTTATAATTAATTTCAATTAATAGGAAGTTCTTACATTTTATTTTTCTTTTATTGATTTGCAGGCAAAATTATCCTTTTTCAAGAAGCATTAGATTTTCAAAAAGTAATTGATTTTTGTTATAGTAGGCACATTGCTATTAAAATCATTGCATGAGTGCCTCTTCTTTTGACTTGGCATATTTTCCAAATCATTGTTCATGTCATCTCCCTTGTTGTGTTTACTTGTGTTTTTAATCAATCTAAAGGTTACTAGCTATTAAATTATGCTTAAAATTTTACCATCTCCATTTGTTTGAAATAAAGACAAGAATTTGGAATTTCAAGTTCTTTTGATAATTTTATCAAAGAGGAGTTTGTTATTGCTTTTGAATTAGGTTTTTTGGCCTCTAACATTCATAAAAGGTTTGTGATGTTCTAGATTTTTTTTCTTTTTTTCTTAAGAAAGTATGAAGAAAAGAAGACTCATGACATGTTGTATTTGATGTTGGATCCTAGGTTCAAAAACTTATGTTTAATGTCTTCATTTATTGGCCTTGAGTTTAGTAGGGCCATTGTTGAAGAAAATGATAAAAAAACTTTGTATTTCATGTTGTCAAAATGTTACTATCATTTGCACCCCTTGTTTAAAACTGTCACTATTGTCCAAGGTGTTGATGAAGATTGTAGTTTGAACATTTTTGAAATGATAGCAAAGCACAAATGAATTAGTAAAGAAGTTTGTTAGCAAGGAACTTTTGATTTTCAAGAGGTTTAAAGTGGATGTGAAAGATATCAAATGTTCTTTTCAATGGTGAGAAAAACATGAATCTATGTTTCTTACAATTGGATTCCTTCCTCATTATTTTAGGCATTGTTGGTTCACAAATTGAAATTGAAAGGATTTTTTTTTTGGGTGAGAATATTTATTAATCTTAGGAGATGTCATTTGCAATCAAATAATTTAGATAATTAATTTTGTGAACAAAAATTGGCCTAATGACACTAGGATTTGTTGTAAACCCTTTTCTAATTTAGTGGAACTAATTGAAACTAAAAGATGAATTAAAAGAATTTGAAGAAACATTTGAAAAAGATGAGATCTTGAAAATATAATTTATCATAAAACAAATTGTGTAACGTCTAAAACATTCTTTAGCTTTTTATTTTCAATTATTTTTTAATAAAACGAATATAAATTAGAAATCCAAATTGTGAAAATCAAATATGAAAATTGAGTGTTATCACATTTGTGAGAACCACCTTATCTAAGAACCGGCTTGATTAAATTAAATTTTTTAATACCCTAAAATTCTAATACCTTGATTATAAATTTAAAATAAATTAAAAAAAAACCAAATCAATTTTTTCAAGTGTTGGGAAGAACTGGAATTGGCAATTCTCATAAAAGGGGAAAGAACCATTCAACATTGGTTTTAACATGGGTATCAACAAAATTATTTAACAACCTATTAGCTAGTTATTGATTTTTTTGATAATTGGTTAATAACCTAACCACCTGGTGTTGAATTTTCAAAATGTAATAATGTGTTTGGATGACTTAGTTATCATCCAAGTAGGTTATGAATCCTAAAGCATTAAACATTTTTATGATCGAATTTTTTAAAAAACAATAAAAAATAATAACTAAAAAAACCCCATAACCGATATTTAATCAGCAATTCGCAACAAAGTATTTGAAAACCTACCTTTATGCATAACTAACAATTATTACGAAAAATATTGATAACCTAATTGGCACCCAATATGTTTTTAAAACAAAAAAAACCTACCCAGTGATTATGAAAAGGATTCAATACTGCTTCTACCATAGGCAGCAGGCTAAACCTTAAACCCTAATCTCATTGTTTCAAAGGTGTTTTGTTCAAAACCAAGGTGATGAAAAAAACCCAAAACAAGCTTTTCTTGAAATTTTCAAGTACTTTTGTTTAAAAGAACGGTGTGTAAAAATCAAGCTTTTCTTACTTAAAGATCTATTGCAAGAATTAGTTTTTTTTACACAAATGTTTGGAGTTATTGTTGGAGGCGCATTGTCTTCCCCCCCCCACCACCTCCCACCACCAATTTTGTGATGTAGCCAAGGTGGCAATCATCCATTAGCTGATCTAGCCAAATTTGGCTATTAACAGAATATGAAAATAATAAAAAATCCTTTACATATTTTTGATTATCTACCTGAACCATGTATTGAAGTCTCTCAATTTTAAAACGGATTTGTGAATATTTAGTGTGATTTTTTCAAAAAATCATTGAATCTGTGACAAAAGAATTCTAAATTTTTACAGCACTGAAATTTTTGCACCAAGAAAAAAAATGATGGGATGCCATATCTGAAAGAGATTTTGTCAGGGAAACTAAATTTATGCACTTAAGGATATTCATTTAGTGAATTATTGTCCTCTTTACCCATGTAGCAACAAGACCTATTTTTCAGAGACAGAGTACCAAGCTGAAACCTTCTGTGAACCCAGTTTAGGGTTCATCCTCTCAGCATGAACCATTTACAAAATGAAGATGGAAACCCAGAAGACATCGAAACTTGTTATAAATGGTAATAACATTTTCCACATACCATACCCATCACTCACAATTGACAATTTTTATCAAAATATTAAACATCTCAACAAAAGAGGCCCATTTTCAATATTTAAGAATAAATACACAAGGCATAAGGGAAAGTAATTTATACTCAAGGATCTCTAGAATCTCAATCTGTTGTCGGACTCCACATCACTACTGATACTATACATGCGGTGCATTTTATAGAAAACCCCACAGTAGATCCATTCGGGTAAGGCATTGAACTCATTGGTTTGTTTTGTAATGACTTTTCCTTATGCATACGGCACATCTATGAAAGATATAATATAAAGCTCCCTAGAATGAACCTTTGGCAACCATAAAAGTGAAGCACATTCTAGTTCTGTGACATGGAGCGAGTTTCAGAAGAGTTGATTTTTATTTGATACATTTCACATAATTTAAACCTGGAGCAACCTTGGGAGGGGTGTGGCTATTGTGGTGACTTGGATTGATGAGGTTCAGCTTTGCCATTTCCCAATAGATCATAGAACAAGCTTGGTCTGTTCCTCAATGGTGCACAAATCAGCTGACAAAAACCCGCAAGTGTTTTTTGTCAATAATTCAAATCAAACACATGTCTGGGAAACTTTCACATCAAAAAAAGTTGAGAGCATCTGCAATGAATGAATTGAAAAAAACTCATCAACAAGGCAGAGAAGAGGGAGAGAGGAAGGTTTAGGGTTTAGGGTTTTGTCTAAAATAAGAAAAAATTGCAAGAGTAGATATGAAGACCTTTCTGCTGTGCTAACCATCCAAGCACAATGCAACAACATTGCTGAGGGGGGAAAATAAAAAATAAAAATTGTGTATGAAAATTGTACCTCAAAGGCTTTTGCAACACGCAACAAAGTGGCTTCCTGCCATGGGCGTCCTATCAAGTGCAAACCAATAGGCAACCCTTTTGAATCATGACCCACCTGTATGCACACACAGAAAGCACAATCCACAATGATATGAGGTACTCAAATCTGAACAATTTTCCCTGACATCTAGGTATCTACCAGTGTTGTTGGCAGGTTCTGGGATTTAGGCAGGTTGAGGTTGAGGTTGTAGGCCAGGTTCTAGGGTCCCCAGACCAAAGGTCTTGAGTTTTGTTGGAACCACTATTAGAACCTAACCAGGCAACCAGCCTCTTTCAAACATAAAATTAGAACCAAACTGGGGGTGCTATCCCGTTTTAAGCAGATTTATGTTCTCTAGGTAAATAAGAACAACTTTATTACAAACTTTGTGCAGTAGTTGAACAAACTAATACTACACCAAATTTTTTTTGTTTAGTTGTGTGTAATGGAGATGGAACCGGAACTGGTCTTAAACCAGACCAGCTCTAAATTCTTTGTGAAAATGACCAGAACCAGAGGTTTTAGAAATCCAAAGAACCATACTGGAGGTTTCATCAAAAACAAAAAAAGAGTTAGAAACAGGACCAAAGGTTCTGTTTGAAATCAAGAATCAGACAATACTGGTATCTAAAAGCCACGGTTACTTGGTTAACTGCAAGGAAAACTGTTCTGTCTTTCTTTCTTTCTTTCTTGCTATGTGTCATCAGAGACTGACATCACTTACTGGAACTGAGATGGCAGGGAGACCCAAGAAGTTTGGAGCAACTACGAAGCGCATCAAGTCACCTGGAAGATCAGCATAAAAACAGCAACACTTAGCACTATACTGTGTCAATTTCCAAAGTCCATACACGATTTGTGTTAACTTCCGCACCATAGTACATATGTTTCACTATCAAGACCAGCTGCAACAGAGAAGAGTACAAGCGATGGTTGCAATGAAGATTCACCAGTCTTCTGTAGATCACTTTCGCCTACACTCAAAGCTGATAATGGAATCACTGGAGCTGAGGAACTGCAGTGGCATGATGAGGCAAATTAGAAAACCGGATGGATATCTGTAGCTTGCTAAAAACTAAGCTGGCATTATTAGGTCACAATATAATGAAACAGACATTGTTTCATCTACTTGAAAGGAAAAAACATACTACTTACGCAGTAGTGGGACTCACGATCACATCAACAGTCTTGAAAGCCTGCATGTGAAAATACATTGCTCGCCTCCTGCATAACATGTGTTCATGATGGAATGCACATCAATATCAAATGAGATTGCAGAGAAAAACTGTGCAATAACACTTGGAAGGTATAACAACTGTTGTGTTAGTTCCCACCAAAGCAAAAACAAACATGACAAAGAGCATTGAGTGAGAAGGACCACATCCAAAGGAAGCCAGGGTGTGGTTAAAAACACTGAGTTCAGACACAAACCTTATTTTCTGGGCAGCTAGAAAATCACTGGCAGTGAAACATTTGAAAAAAGAGAGAGTTGCTCGAGTTTCATAGCAAAGTTCTTTCAGCCTGCAAGGTCATAATAAGCAGTTCACAGTATGCTCTCACAAAGTATTCTTGGAGATGGCATAATACACCAACCATTGTGCCAAAGTGGCTCATGACCAAAGGCAATATGGTAACAAAGACAGACTGAAAAATTCAATGACTTTGTGTTGCACAAATCTGAACTACCCACGACCAAAACCTTGTAGGTAAGTACAAGAAGAACTCACAAAGAATCATCATAGCCTTGGAAATCAGCTGCATATTCAGAGCCAACTGTTGCAAGATGGCCAATTCTCAGCTCCTCCAACTCAGGCAATAAGATTCCCTTGGTCTGTAATACATCATGCCAACCTTAGACCTCCTTCAATCAGCTGAAATTTTAGTGAGGGTATTCCAAGCAATCTACTTCGAGAATCTCCAGAGGGAGGAACAGCAACAGATCCAAAATACTTGGTTCCGCATTCTGGAGTCTGTATCTAACATGCATATCAATTTGTTCCTCACCTACTGAGTTTAATAAATAAGAAGAGAGGTGCAAAATCCTGATCACCAATGCTGCCGTGGTAGTCACACTTACTTTCTCTAGCTACAATGTTGCTAAAGGGTTCAGGGTTTCAATGGGAGCAGCCTTTCAAGCAAGTCAGACATGATTTTAAGACAAACCTCTGTGCCATACTCCTCCAACACCAGTTCCAGGCTCTTGTTGCAGACTTCAAGTACTTGTTTGTCCAGAGTGAAATTAAACCACTGTACCAACCAAGAGTTCTATTAGGTCTTGTTTAGAAAAGGGAACTGGCAGATGATTCGGCACAACAGAAGCAAGGGGTAGTGGTGAACATGTGAAGTTTGCAGACTGTAGGGAGGGGGCTCACATCTGGATATTTCCCCAGCTTCACATGGCTCATCAGGTGATGAGGAGTCTCATTTAGCATTGGCAGACATGGTGGTAGCTGCAGTAATCAAAGAAGGGAAGCCTCTTGGTCAGTTGATGTAAATGACTGATCACCACAACTGTAACAATCAACAGTACTGGTAAATGATGAGCTGTAGCAGCTACCCAATATGCAAGATCCATTTCCATGTCAGTTGCAGAAGTTCTTCTATACTTTTGAGCTGCAAGTATTATCTATTGTCTACAAAACAGTCAGTCATGACACTGCAGAACTGGTCACTACTACATGCGAAACTTACAGGCTGAGAATATAATCTATCATTTGGGTGTCTTCCCAGCATGGCCGCATATCTGCAACCGAGAGACACACCATCCAATGATGATGTCAAATTAGGGTTTTAAGAATTAAGGTGGAAATTTTGCCCACATCCATTGTCACCCCCCTCACCATCCCTCTCATCAGCAAGATTGATTTATGATAAAGTCCCACCTCTAATAGGAGCACATCCTTTTCCCTTTTCCAATCAAAATGGCAGGAAAAAAACCACTTACACAAGTAATGCATCTTCTGTTGTTGCTGCAATTGGACCACAAGACTCCATGGACCATCCCACTGTTGCCAACCTGCAAACCAGTTGAGAGCACAACAGAAACATGAGCACCACTACCCCCACCACTACCTCCAGGGTCAACAAACTGTTTGGTTCTTCATCTTGTTCAGCATGTCAATAGCAGCTTTGAAGAGTTCAACAATCATACAGTCGTTCAGATTGAAAAGAAAATGTGGATGATTAGCTAGTGAAGATGCCGGAGGACACATTTACCCATGATTTGTTGTTCGACCAAAGGTGGGTTTGAGGCCAACCACTCCACACAAGGATGAGGGCACTCTGATTGAACCTGCATTTACAAAAAACCATCACATTTGCTGTGTGTTGCATACCACAGAGCATTAATTCAAGGGAAAGATTGCTATTCACCAAGAACAGGCAATGAGGAACAGAATGAAACGTAAAGGAGCCTTTGACTCATTTCTAACCCTCTTGGGTGTACTAGAAAAGCTAACAGAAGAATGGCAAACACAAGGTGTGGACAAAATGTTTGTGTTGTACCTGAACATTATTACCTTCTACCAGATTAAGAATGGGTTTTGAAGAGACAAACCTCCAACATCAGTACCAAGAGCTACTGGGCACAACCCGGATGAGACTAGTGCAGTTGATCCTGAGGATGAACCTCCTGTATATCTCGTTACATCATGTGGATTTCTGGCAGTCCTGTTTGAGCATTTTTTGAGAAGAGATTAGGCTCATGGATCAGCCATCCATCCATCCATCCTTGGTCACAAACTCTTCAAGAATCTCAAATTCTGCTTCCAAGCATCCAACACGAGGCATAGGAAGATGGATTGAAAGTGGAGAGCTGGGTGAGGAAAGGAATAATTCAAGTAGACACCAGACACACATACATACCCATAGATTGGGTTGTTGCCTGTGGTTCCCATGCCAAGCTCATGCATGACTGCTTTGCCCACCATTATCATACCACACTGTCTCAGCCTTGCAACACAAACTGCATCATCCTTCACTTCTCGCACTTTGGCCATCCATTTTGTTCCAACTGGCACAAACAAACCAAAAGAAACTGTGAAACATGTCAAACACACCTGCCAATAATTAAAACCTGGAATTGAATTTTAGGTCTGACATCAAGGATTTGAAGAAGGGAGAAAGTACCAGTGCTCGGATGTGGAAGACAGTCCACATCATCCTTCACAGCAAGTAAAATGCCATCCAGTATAGATAGACTTTTCCCTGCAAAAATGATGGGTGGACTGTCAGCATTAGACGTGTCATGCATTTCAAGGTCTCTGTCATCTTTTGCAGCAGCTCTGGAATTATGCGATTCAGCCTATTTCTTGCAGAAAGATGACTTCTGTCCTGCTGATGACAGAATGTCAAGCAAGCCATTTCTGAACAGAAGAGAGAATAATTCATATGTTCATGTTAGCCTTATTTTGGGACAGATGGATTGATTTACCATTTGCATGGCGTTCAGTTGATTCCTTGGCTTGTTTGCGCACATCATCAGCAATGAAGGAGATGAAGAATGTCAAAGGAGGATTCTTTGTTTTTGATTCCTCAACTGCAGCAATAAATCGCTCAGCCACCTGCAAGGCCCCCCTAGCTAGCTTACTACTGACTCTTTCTTCATTTTCCTATTCCTCCTCTTCACATCGCAAATGCAATTTTTTGAGTTGAGAGGAAAGTCTCACTTCTGTTGGTGTTGTACGGCCAGTGCTGTATGCCTCAGCATAGTCACGTATTGTCCAGTAAAGAAAGGGATTTGACTCATCATGAATGTGGGGCACTTTGGTTACAAATGCTGGCAAGCATTCAACAGCAGTAGCCACTCTATCCACAGGATTGCTCCCTTCGTCCAAGTGCCTCACAGAAGCTTCAGGTGCTTCTGAAGTGCAAACAAAAGATAAGGATTATATCAGTTCAAGATCTTCTGCACATTTGCTGCATGGCTTCCAGTTTTTTTGGGTGTATGCCAGAGATCACATATAACAAGTAGATAGGACTCATAGCTCTTACCCTGAGTTGGGTATTCAGGCAAATACATGGGAGTATCTGGAATGACAGCATCCCGCAAAATCTGCCAAAGAACAGGAGAGTGTGGATAGTTGACGAGTCAAAACTGCACATACTGCCAGCATGTAATCAGCACATGAGGTAACACACACACACGCACGCACCACCACCACCCAAAATCTCCTTACACTTACCATGGACATTCATCAATTGGCTCTGTGAGTGTGAGGGAAAAAAAAAAAAAAAAACCTGTGGAAAATGATTCAACTTGAGGAAGTTGGACTTGATAAGGTTGCCAAAGAGACTACTTTCTTCAAGATAAACAAACAGCTTGAGCTTCCATCCAACCAATGCAGGTGCTGCAACCACCAGTATCAACAACAGCTCAGCAGAATAGGTACATGAATTGAATAACTTGAGCCTGAAACATGGAAGGAGCTTTTAGAGTACCTAGTGCAAAATATAACAAAACAAACCCTTGCTTTGTGATCAGGATGTTAGAGAACCTGTTATCAAAATCTGTCAAGTGTCCTATAGCATAATTTAGATCATCAGCAGGAAATGAGGAAAAAAGCTTGAATTCTGCAACTCAGATTCAAGAGGTTGAAAGGACATGCTGCAGCTCATCAATCTTCAGCACAAGTTGACAGACTCCAAACACCAAGAGAGGAATTGGACCCTAAAGCAGCAAATGCTTAGAAAGTTTTGCTTCCCCACACACTTGAACAGATGTGAGGTTTGCTCTAGAAGACGTTACAGATGATGGGTCCTCTTCATTTCTCACTTTTGATCCCTCAACTGCAGTGAAGAGAAAATCTGGGTACATGGAGTACTGTAGCCTCTCTCCTACACTTCTTTTTCAAAGCAAAAGTGAACAACAGCTTTCCCATGAAAGGAAGATCATACATGACAGAGAAAAAGAGAGAGTCCATTCAAAGATAGACAAAGAGGAATATGAACATGACTAAGAGGCTGAGTAGTATCACTTGCCAATAACTTTCGGTGGCTTGTATTCCACTGGGCCACGTAGCACCTCTTCCACTGGAAGCATGGTCTTGATAACCATTTTGGGATGTTGCTTTTATTCCTGATCCTGGATCTAGGGTTTTTGCAGAAATTCTAGAACTCGGAAGACCTGTATCTTCTCTACACACAAAGAAGGAAAGCACCACCAAACCTGCATCACGGGATTGAATTTTTTTTCTCTACACCCAATTCAGCAACAAACCTTCTGAGCTACATGCACAAAGCTCCACACCAAACCCTGCCAGATTTCAGAAATATTTACTTGCATCAAAACAATCCTTGCATCACGCATGGTTAGTAGTACTCTGTCCGAGGTGAGAATCTCTAGACATATCAGTTGTGAGGAGACAGAATGAGCTTTGCATTCAGCATCATGTGAGGGCATTTTTTTAATTCCCTGCCTAAGTTGTTTTTTTCTCTTGTTGGACTATATAGTTAACCCAAATCTGTGAGTCGGGCAGCTTTCAAATCAAACTCAAACATACAAGTATTCTTCAGGAAAGGAAAGCCTCAGAATCTGATCTTCTCCTCCTCCCGCACAGCAACCAACTTTGTGATCTTCCAAAAACTCCTCTAAGTATGTGCAACCACGATAACAAGCAAGAGATGGCAAGGCATCAGCTCCAAGAAGTCTTTCCATCAAAAACAAAACGCTCTCGGAAGGAGAATGACAACCCACTCTGGCGTGTTCTGTTGTTGAGAGAGCGCTCTCTGGATGGCTCGTTCCCCTCTCCCTCTCTCTCTCTTTCTCTCGCGACTGCGGCTCAGCAGAAGACGACGTTCCACGGAACAGCCCGGGCAAGGACATTCTGCCCCGGAAGAGCTGACTGAATCAGAGAGGGCGCTGCTTCGATTTGCGGAATCGTCTGCTCGGATACTGAAAAACTAGAATGATTTGCAGAATCGTCTTCCGGGATACTGAAAAACTAGAATGATTTGCAGAATCGTCTGCCCGGATACTGAAAAAACTAGAACGATTTGCAGAATCATCTGAAGATCACGCACAAAAAGCACACCTTTCAGGGGGCGTGCACAACAAAAGAGAGAAAAGTCCAACCGACCCAAAGTATGTGACTATGTTCTTTCATACTTTATTGGGCCCTGTCCCCACAGTGACAGGGACTATCGCATTCAATCCAACTTTTGGAAGTTTTACCTTGTTAGAACTGGTTTTGACTGGTGACTCGTTAGAACTGGTGAACCAGTTTTTTTGGTGAAAGTGTTTGTACTGTTTGGATTGGAACGGATTTTTTTGGTGTTCAGAGTGTGGACACATTAGTAGTACATCATCTTACCTGTTGGCAGGGCCAGCGTGTTTGTTATTTTTGTCCGTTTTGTTTTTCTTTTTCTCTCTCTCTCTCTCTTTTTTTTTCTTTTCTTTTGGTGGTGGGTTTATACTTAGTGTTGTGTGGTTCTTCCTTTTCAATAGAATATGTGATCCTGATTTTCACATTTGAAAGCTGCTATATCTTTGGTCATTGCATGAGGTCTGAAGTGATGAATGTGTTGAAGTCATTTTTGACTTTTGCATTTTCAATTCAATTTTATAGCACACATAATATGTTGATTCTTATGTTGGATCCTAATTAGTTAAAAAAATTACAATTGATTTAGAATTATGTCAGACTTGAAGTGGTAGTGCAAATTGCTGCAAAATATAATTGTGAAGTTTTGATGTCACTATTGCTAATTGCTTACAACAGTTTGACATCAAACCCCGTTGCTACTAAACCTTTGGATATTGGTTTACTAGAATTAGGTGTGTTTGGAGCTCTGGCTTCAACATAGAAAACTACCATGGAGCTTCTCAAAGTTGAGTTGCTATTTTTTTTAAAGAGCCTATAGTGCCAAATGAAACTTTCCATCATTTGAATTGGTGGGTGAAACATAAACACCGATTCCCAAATATTGGTTTTGTTGCATGTGAAGTGATGGGATTATGGGGTTACAAAATTAAAACAAAAAAAATCTTCAACAAGGTCTAGATTATCATACCTCTAAAGTGCCGCCATTTTGAAATTAAGAATCTGGACAACTTAGTCCTAATCATGAAAAATTGACTAGATGACCTTCGATCGAGGTGTGTGTTTACTTTAAGGGCCAATTTGATGGAAGAATAATTGGATATTGAAAACACTTTCTTTGAAGAGAACTAAGAACTACTTGTACAATCTACCTATTTGAAAATGATTAACTTGATTAACTTAATGTTGAAGGCTACAAATTGTAAAACAACTCTCATGCAAATAGTTACATGAAGCTCATATAGGGAAGTAAAAAGAATTATATTTTAGTTGTTTGCTAAAATAACATTTTGTTATTTGAAGCAATTGAACTTTGTTGTTTGATGTTTTCATACATTTGTCTTGCTTTTAAATTTTAAATGGACGTAACTCATTGTTTGTCAAGAAAGAATATGTTTTGTGTATTTGGGGGTTCCTAGGAAACTGAAAACAAATTATAAAATATTTTTGCTATAAAATGTGAGATAACAACAAGTGAAACAATTTTGGATGCCCTTTCTTATCTTGCTGACTTTGGCACAATGTTTGTAATGATAATCTCACACTTTCTTCGTCCTTGAATATGTTTTTGCAAAGAAAATGATGTGAACTTCAATTCTACTTGTCGTGTACATGCCTAGGTCTTTGTCTGCTGAGAATTTTACTTTTGCAAAAATGTTATACATGTCCCTATTTGAAAAAAAATTCAATATTTGTCCATCCTCACAGGGTCTAGTTTTCAATAAAATGAAATAAAATAATTATAAAAATTAAAAATTAAAGCCCAAGCCCTCCGGACTTTACATATATATATCTTAATGCCTTGTCTTTCAATGATTTAAATCACAAAAATAATGGAAGGTTTCAATTTTCTTTTTCCAAAGAACCTTCCATTTTTGTACCGATTAAAATTTCAAATTTCTTTTACAGAATAAGAAAAGGAATTTTTAAATTTTCAACCGTTCTTTTACATAATAAGGAAATGAACTTTTAAATTTTCAAAAGTTCTTTTACATAAGCGGGGCAGGGCAGGAACTTTTCTTTGGCTCTTCCTGGGATTTGGGGCCTCGCCTCGGGGGGCTACCGCCCCTTGGGTGGGCCCTCAACGCCAGGTAGAGCCTTAGAAAAGTTCAACACCTTTTACTTCTCATCTTCTGGATGAGAAGCTTCTTTTTTTTCATCATTAAGTTTCTGACTCTTTTGAAACTGCACTATCTGTGCAACATTACTCACTAAGAGCATCCTCACCGGTGTTCAGTATGTCACTCTGGATAATAAAATTAAATGTTTAAGTTTAGCTGTTTTTTTTGGCAACCCCACCAATACAACTGTAACTGGAACTGCACATACGTAGGAACTACTAAAAGCAAACCACCTGGACCAATCATTATGATCGACCAACCAGAAATACTGAGCCGCAGTCAGGTCCAATTTATTACACTCTTGTTTGGAGGTGCACAACTGTGTTGCGCCTTTTACCAGCCACGGCACGGTGCACGAATTTGGTGCAAAAAAACCAATTCTCTGAGTTAAACCGGCACATTTTGATTTTTTCCCAATAAATTTTACTGTCTGGAGTCACATACTGCGCACCGGTGGAGATGCTCTTACTAAGTTACAATTACAACTATGTTTTCACCTGTACTTATTCCCTTTTCTTCATCCAGTAAAGCTCATGAATTCATGAATTATTGAATCCTTCGTTCATCCAGTAAAGCTCAATCATGAATTATTGAGTCCTTTCTTCATCCAGTAAAGATCATTCATTTATTATTGGGTCCTTTCTTCATCCAGTAAAGCTCATTTATGAATTATTGAGTCCTTTCTTCATCCAGTAAAGCTCATTCATGAATTATTGAGTCCTTTCTTCATCCAGGAAAGCTCATTCAGAGAAAATGTCTGGAGGAAAATGAAACATTTGCAAGTGTGAGCGTTTCATTTTTCAAAATTCCCTTCATTGATACTTGTTGAATACATGAGGAAAAAAAAAATTGTCAACTTTTACACCATGTAATAATGCCCATTGGCTCCTACACATTTTGCTCCGGCCAACCCAATGTCATGCTGACATTGCACCTGGCGTTGTGCTTCCCCCAATGTCAACGACAAATGAAGGTGCCATGCGACTTGTACAAGGATTTTTAAGGGGAAGGGGGGAAAAATGCAACCCAAATCGTCATATTTGAAGAAATTTTTTTGTCCGAATTCACGATATTTAGACTATGAGGTCCATCAAGTCGCTGAACTAATGCAACGATCTTTAATTTATTGGGCCCTGGTCCCACAGGGACAGGGACTATGGCATTGGATCTAACTTTTGGAAGTCTTACCTTATTAGAACCGGTTTCACATTAGGCGAACCGGTTTCTTTGATGAAAGTGTTTAGACTATTTAAATTGGAACGGATTTTTTTGGTATTCAGAGTGTGGACACACTAGGTAGATGTACAATATCTTTATCTATTGGCAGGGCCAGCGTGTATATGATGCCCTTGTGGATGAGTAACCTATTGCCACTTGCCACCACACCTATATGGAATATTCTTATTACTAGGGTGAATAGAGCTTAGGAATTTTTTGAATATTCTTGTGGCATAGGTTAAGAATCCCAGGTCACTTTTTTTAAAATTTAATTAAGAGAATATTCCCCCCAAAATGGGTTTCTTAACGTTTCCTATAAATGATAAGATTATTCTCATAAGAAGAATAATTCTAAAAAGAGCTCAGGGCTTTCATTTCAAAAAGACTTCTGTAGATTAGTGCACCCACTCCAACTCTGCTTTTTATTCCATCCCCATGCCATCAGACCGGGAAGGCAAATACAGAAGACTTTCACACTAATTCCTAACAGTGTAAAACCGTTTCTTTTCACTTTTCACGACTGCTTCCTCCAACATTCGTGTTTGCAGCTACTCCTCTACAAGCTCTGGATGATGACCCAACAGCAGAAAGTGACACAGACAGGCTGAGAGGATCATCCCAAGTGTCCTTGTAAAACTCTGCATCTAATTAACTCTGAAGTTGCCATCTATATAAGAAATAGACTATGGAAAAAAAAACTCAGATTTTGCAATTCTACCCTCCACATGCTCCTCCTGATGTTTGTATGTTACTCCAATTTTATGTTGATCTCCCTACAACTGGGTTCAAAACTTACCCACAACCTGTACAATCTCCACCTTCAACCACCTCTATAAATGCAGGTTACCTCTAAGCACTGGGTACAATAGTGTACAAGGAACATCCAACTAGAGTTGCAATGTCAAGCATCTTCTACTGCTCTGCAATACTGTAATCTTCTGTTGGATCTGTGCACACACGCACTGCGCCTACTAATAGAGACGGATCTTTGTAGTAATACTCTGTTGGCATATTGGACAGGTTGATAGACGTGCGCCACATGCCCGACAGCTCTATGAGAATCAAATGCAAAGCAACAGATAAAATCATATCAGCCCAAAACACACCTCATGATGGAAATAACTTTTTTGGGTCATTACCATTGGTCCAACAAAATGTAAAAGAGCACAGATTCTCAAGCAAAACACAGACCGGGCAGATCATACCTGATGGCCACAATTGAAGGCCATGTCCTTCTTCTTTCTTACACAAACTGGGCACATCTGCCAAAAATTCATGTCCACCACCAACATTTTAGTCCATATCAGAGAAGAAAAATGTTGCTCTGAATCCACAACTGCCTTATGCAAAGTAGCCCAACAGTATGGGAAAGCCAAACTGGAACAAAGGATCAAGAAAGACTGGTTGGGTGGGCAACCCTGTTCCAAATCCAGCTCATTCCTGTCTGCAACCAGTTCTACTGCTCAGATTATCATCTTGCAAAATATTCTTTGGTATTCTAATCAAGCTTATGCAATACTTCTCACTCTTCAGTATTCCAGTTTGGGCTTCCGGGGTACTTCACCTTAAGGCAAGTGTGTACAATGCTTCACTTTGGCTGTTTTACACTGACCTTAAGACAACCTTCTTTATAAAACACTAACAGAAAGTAAGTTCCAACAAACCTGTCCATCTGCAGCTCCTCTCGTGGTTTGGGTTTCATCCCCGAATGCTGGAGCAGTTGGGGGGGATCCTGGCCTAGATGATGGATAGCCATGTGGAGCCCAACTACCATACTGCGGTTCTAAGTGTGTTGGTGGATAACCATGTTGAGAATAGGACTGAGGTGGCTTATTGTAGTCAGGCAGATATGAACTTTGGTGTCCAAAGTTCACACTGCGTGTAGTAGATCCATAGCTTGATGGTGGAGGATGACCATAGGCAGCTGCATCAGCATGCAGCACTGCATTTGGTGGTGGAAGTGGCTTCTTTCCTGGTGAGTCTCCTGTCTGTTGCCTGTCCACAGTCCACATCCACCAATCCACAAATATGACCTCAAATCTCTCAAATGCATAAGAGGCGAAAGGTACAATGACAACCAAAAGACTATGCATCTCCAGTGAGTTGCTTTTTCTCAGTCTCCAGTACCAATAACAAGGAAAGAAACAATAACTTGTTTGGTGGGTTGCAACCACACTGTACTAGCAAGCTGAGTGAGGGACAAAAGTTACAACTTGGCAACAATAACTCCATGGATACATCATCCACAAAAACAGTGACAATTGTTCACAAACACTGTTTTCTTACCCCAGGATGCCAAGCTCAATTGTTGCCTTGTACTGCTGCGGAATCTCCATCAGTGCTGACAGTGCAAACAATGCCTCCTTTTGTTGTGAAGGTAAGTTCCTCTCCATAATCTTAGAGAAGTTGACAAACTGCAAAAAACAAGATGACAACAAGTCAGCTTTGATTACATAAGTGGGGTCACATTCCCTACCTTCAGCTGCAAAACATATCTATGAGGTTCCTTTCAAAATTATGTTCAGGTTCAAACTAACTTTTTATTAATTTGATGAAAACTCCGAAGCAGTTCTGAAGCAGGTTCTTCAGAATACAAAATGTCAAATCTGGTCTTTCTCAAAGTGTCTCTCAAAAGAAATCAAAACCTGGTCCAGTTTGGAACCAGGCCTGGTTCCACCTATTCTACCCACAACCCAATGTCAAAATTATGTCACAAACTTGTTGCACCACCAATTAAAAGTTGCTACATGACTAAAATGCACATCATCCTGTTACATTTCCAAAACTATTTATTGACTGCCCACCACAGAACAAAACCTTGTATACAGAAAGATAGCAGCACTAATCTGGTCTGGGTTCCTGGTTTGGGTTCCAGCATGAGACAGATTGTGCAGTCTGGTTCCAAGAAGAGATTGATGCTGCATGTCTGGTTACCCAGAACCAGACCAAGAACTGGCCTGGCCTGAGAATTGGACTAGAACCCGGAACCACTCAACACTGGTGGCAAACTCAAGCTTGAAGACTGGGATTGTGAATTTTACCTGGAAATTATCAAAGCTACGAGCTGGAATATTATCATCAAATTGTTGCATCATATCCCAAGGACCATCACCCACACCTATGAGCACAATAGATAGAGGATAAGCACTGCACACCCAACAAGAAACACAGTGATCAGCATTCAGGAATTGAAACACGACACAACAGCTAACAACTGGCTAGTGAGTGTTGAAGATTTACCTGGCAGCCACAATTGCCTCAATGGTCATCCTCTCCTGTGGACTAAGGTTGCCAGGAGAAGTGTCAATGCTCCTTGTGACCTTTCTCATCACAACATGCATCATATACATCACTAGATGAGAATTCAAGTTCGTACACTCCTCAAAAACATAACAAGACAGGACAATAGAAAGTCCATGTGCAACAGGGTCCACAAAAGCTGCAAACACACTAGTCATCATGCCCTAGAATTTGTCTGCAACCAACATCAACGACCTACACCCCACAACAAGGCCATAAGTGTGCATAAAAACCTGTCCATCAGCAATTATGATAAGCACATGGTATTGGCCACCACTCTCCTCAACAATATCTACAGCTGCATTAATGATTGGAGCAAAGGATGTGGGCCCTGTCATGCACCATCAAAAAAGGAGGTAAGAAAATCAAACAGCATTTTTTTTTGGACGTTGTGAGGAACTCCTCCTATCTCTGTCAGTATATTTAATGACAAATCTTCAACAGCAAATCTCAACCTACTAATGAGCCAAAAAAACCTGAGAAACAGCTGAAAGGGCATGCAACCTACCAGCAAGTCTCAGATGGGGAACAATTGTCCTGTAGCGAGAAAGTGCTTCTTCAAAGCCTGCACATGGCCTATGGTCCGGAAAGAAGCTGAAGACTCTCTGATCATGGGTCGAGGCTGCAGCAGCACAGCACATTGCCAGTCTGACAATCATTTGTAATTTATAGAAACAAGACTAGTCACAACTCTTCTTGCAGGTACTACAAAGCTTATGAGCAGGTTTCTTGCAGACTGCAGTAGTACTACTAGCTACCACCATGTACCCATAACTGAAACACATCCACAACTGTCTGCTGCTTGCTTGCAATGTAGAAATACCATTTCTTTTTTGAGGATTTTGAAACGTGTTTCTGAAGTGCTTCAAACTCTCTGATGTAAAAATCAAATCTACTCAAACAAAATTTGCCAGTCAGGATGGTAGCCTACCATCTCCAAAACCAAAACAAGGGATCAGATTATCTTCATCAAAGGGTGATAGAGTCTGGCCAACGATACTGATTGCTTGCTCATATGGATTCGGCTCAGTGCCAATTGCATGCAAACTGCGCCTATTAAATGAAACCTTTCCTGCAAAACCCCAACAGCTGCAAATTGGTCACAAAAAAACTGTCACAAATTCCCACCAAAGTTGAAACCATCAAGCATATGAGAAGAGCAAGGCTCAGCAAAATCTTGCACCCAACAGGCTGGTTTAGCTCCTCGGCACATAACCCTCAGTATATTTTCTGAACAAGAAATTTCCTTACTGATTCAACCTTGACTTGCCAACACTCCCACAATATCAAAACAGGTAAAAAGAGAGAGAGAAAACAAAAAGCTTCACATACCTGTCCACTCATTGCTCTTGGTGAAATCAATACCAACAATCAGGTTCGAAGACTCCAATCCAGCTTGCCCAAGTGCTTGCTGCACCTGTATGTGTAATTCCCAGACCAAGCAGGAAAAAAAAACCCATGAACAACAAAACAAAAAAACACAATGAAATACAAAACCCCATCACCAACATCATCCCACTACACAAAGACACAATCTCTCTCTCCCTCTCTCTCTCAGAAATCTCTAAACCCTAAAATGTTCTAAAAAGATAGTGGCTCTCACCCATGTACCCCTTTCTTTTCTTCCATCCCCAAAACACCCATCTCCAGCAAAACACACAAAAACACAGCATGGGTAATAGTCCAAACCCAAGATGTACAAACACAAAAACCACATACCTGCTCCACACTCGTGAACTGATCAGTGATGTGCGAGTACTTTCTCGACAGGCGTCTTCCCAGATTCCGTGCCGGAGGCGGTTGTGAATAATAAACCGGAGGAGCAGCAAGGCTGCCATGGCTGCTATACCCAGCTGCAGAAGAAGAAGGAGACTGTGACACGTATTGCTCCTCCTCCTCTACCAAATAGCGGTTGGAAGGCGAGAGATGGGGCAAATGGGTACGAGTCTCGCGCGATGGCCCTCCTCCCATGACTCCTCCAAAGCTATTTTTGCTTCTCTCAAAATTCTCGAATTCTCTTCCCACACACACACTTCACCTCAAAACCAAAATTAACAGACACACTAATTTGGTTCTACAAGGTTTGCTTTGCTTTGATTTGCTTGAATTTTCTTCCTCCTTTGCTGCTACTGGCGATCTAGACTCCGGCTTGCAATTCTCGTACACGAAGCTCTTGAATGTCGACGTTGACGACGATCCGTCGCAGCAGCTGTCGTAGAGACCGCAATTCCATACCGATGATCCTTGAGAACCCTAGTGACTGCTTCCGGGAAGCAAGGCTCTTGGTCCCTTCTTCTCGGAAGGTGGGCGTGGAGGAGGAGGCGGCCCATAACCAACTTAACAACGTCCCTTACAAAGTCCCTTACATCGTCCCTTAAAGTGCTCCTCGGCCCCTCAAATAGCGACACTGTGAGTGATTATTTTATTGGCCTAGTACATAAAGACTTTTGGCTAAATTTTCTCACACATAAACATGTGATGAGCCTTGGCAAGTAGGAAGAACCAACTTGCCCTTCACACATGGTAGGTACCTCACATGCCCACTTAGGGCAACATGATGCAATCAAGGACTCCTTAGTGTGTGGCTCACTAAGGTGATATGGTGGCCGAGCCTAAGGTGAGGCCCAAGAAGTCTCACCCCAACACCATTAGTGTTAGCTAAGAACGAACTTAAGTAATGTGAACCCATGCCCCCCTTGCCAAAAAGGACCCAAGACATTGTAGTCCTAGTGAAGTCGGCCAAGGTAAGGGCCAATGCAAAAGGCATAGGAAAGTGCCTTGAGAAGTAATGTTGGCCCAAGAAAGGTCTAAAGCATTGAGTTGATGTGAGATGCGTTGCAAAAGGTTAAGAGCTTGTTGCCTTGTAAGGTACCAAGTTATGAAGTTAGGATGCATGGGGTAAGTGTCTAATGGCATCAAATGGCAAATGGGACTTGGCATTTGGGTGACATGAAGGCCCTAGGGGGTTTGCACAAGAAGTGGGACCCTTGGCTCTCTTTGGTGGGTTAACACGAGTTGACAATGTGACGGGATCATTTTGGGCAACTAAGGACCTTAGTGAAAGTTGAATCAATTAATTCAACTATAGATTTGTCTAGGATAGTGGAATGTTTTGTCCCTTGTGAATTGGCCGGGGAAATGAACTAGGCTAATGAGTCTATGATGAGGGACAAACAATCTAGGTAATCTAAGGAATGTTGCACCTTGAGTATCGAACAAGTGGGTTAAAAGCTTGGAGGAAAAGGGCACATTGGTACCAACCTCATGACACAAGATCTACTTGAGTATCAAACAAGTGGGTTGAAAGCTTGGAGAAAAAGGGCTCTTCAAGTCATCAATGTGAGAAGGGTGCACATACATGGGTACCAACCTCATGACACAAGCTCTATAACCTATTTGGTCGTGTACTTGGTGCCAAAGTTAGTGATTTTGTACTTGACAATTTTTTGTCATCTTTTCCTTTACAAATTTTTTTTAGAGAAAGTTGTGGAAAATAATGTGTTTTTTCTAGTGTCCCTCTTCTTCTTCATGTGAACTTCTTTTGGTCTTATGTCAATTCAATGAATTTCATGAATAAATTGTGCACAGCAAGGTTTTTTCTTTTTTGTCATTTTTTAATGGTGTAGTCACACTGGCAACCAACCATCCACAACCACGGGATGTTTAGCCAGATTTGGCTACAGGACTGGTAAAACAGTTTAAAAAGAAAATTGTAACCTTGCTGGTGTTTTGGTGATCTACTTGGAGCAAGCACTCACTCTAAATAAAATGGGGAGCCCTGTATAAAAAAACCCTTCTTTTTTGGCGAATTTTTTCCAAGACTTCCAAAAACAAAAAAAAAAACAAAAAAACAAAAAAAGACAAAAACTAAATATAAAATCACATTTTGATGAAATGTGAGTCAACATGTGAATCATGGGAGGATGAGGTGTATCATCATCTTTCATTATGGACTAGGCGACCAGCATCCTGGAGCTGGTTACCAAACATAACCTTCTGTTTCAAGGTTTGAAAGACCCCATCATAACCCTCATGTGAGTGGATGAAAAGTTTCATAATCTTCTTATAAATGGATGGATGAAAAATATATAACCTCACTCTCCATGGATGAAAATCTATATGTCTGGATGATGATGCATGCAAGAATTTTTTTTCTAAAAAGCAGAAAGAGATGTTATTATGCATGGTGAATGATGAGGGGAGGACCAATCAGAAGCTAGAAAAATTGTGAACAGAAAGGTTATGAATTTTCAAATCATTAGGGTTTAGGGTTTAGGGTTTAGCTCTCCAATGGAAAGTGATTGTCGATGCAATAGGGGCACCTGGTAAGATTTCAATCCTTTTCCACTGGCCAGTGGCTTCAGCGAGCACTTCAAGCTTCCCTGCCATGTACAATGTAGCCACAGGCACTGCAGGCATCTGCAACTTCATCCAAGCGGAGGAGCAGGAGAAGGATATAAAGGAACCTAGAAGAAGCAGCAAAGCAGGAGAAGGATGTGAAGGAGCCTAGAAGAAGCAGAAGGAGGAGGATTGGAGGGTGCTTAGAAGAAAGTCGAGGAGGAGGAGGAGGAGGAGAAGACTTATTGAGGTTTCTTGTCACTTGCACACGAGTACCACAAAGGGGGGATGGGGTGTCGGGCATTGAGAACAGGAGGAAAGTTAGGAATTAGGAGCAGCTGGGCAGGAGCTGGAAGGAACAGGAAGTCTGGAGACTGAAGTCCTTCCTCTGCGTACACTGACCACGGTCCCGGAGTGTCAGTCCACACTGGGAGGGCAGTGTCGTGTTTCTTCCACTAACTGTGCAGTGCGGTGCGGTGCGGTGCGGTTCAGTTCGCACATTCAAACATTGTCAAACAATGAACAGAACCAAGTAAATGGAACATACCTGTGAGATGTAGAACTAGATTGCACTGCTACTTGATTCAACCGACTGCTGGTGCTAGCTCCGATCTAGGAACCAGTGGCAGTAGAGGAATTGTGGCGCTCAGGCTTTCTAACTATAACAGAGCTTGCTAAGGGAAGTAGCGTGCTCCAAGCTACACATGGGCTGCTGAGTAGCAGAAGTACATTGACTTTTGGGAATTGAGAAAACAGTAGTGAGTGGAGTTAATAGAGTTTGAGAGTGTATGAATAGGGCCAGTACTACTCTTAGTACCAGTGTTTAGGACAGGGCAAGGTTGAGCAGATAGGGAGAGGCAAAGTGAGACAGGAGCAAGGCAAAGCAAGCAGGGCAGTAGAGTAGGGCCCTTGAGCAATAGCACAAGCACAAGGGAAGTGGTGAATCTGCAACTGGGTCCACTTGCTACTCCCACCCATTGTTTGGGTTTTCGTGAGTCTATTACCATGTGTCTTCTTTTTGTTTTTTTGTTTTTTTGTAAATTCACCTTTTTTGAAACAATAGTTTTAAGGTTTGAAGGGGATTAACAGGGTTTTTCAAGTTGGGTGTTTTTGGGATTGAGGTTTAGGGTTTGGTTTTAGACTAGATATGCTAGGCTAGGGATAGGCATGGTAGACCCTATGGGTTATTCATCCTCGAAGCATCATCAAGCATTCCAGCTATCCCAACATGCATTTGATGGAAAACCAATAGTCAGCTTTACCCCTATGCTTAAATGTGTTCCATCTTCCATTCATCCGCCCATCATTCCCATCTTTCCTAGTTTACCTCAACTAGTCCCCTCACCCTTTCTAGGTCTATTGGCTCCCTTCCGTCTCGCTTACCACACCCACTAGGAGTTTATCTCGTAGTCATCATGCAATCCTTTCTTCTGCGACCCGTGTTCCTTGTCCCTCTTGTGGTTGTCTATTCAATGTAAGGGGGGGGGGGGCTAACATGACATTAGCTTTCTTACATTGTTCATAAGCAGTCATTTGTTTCAAGAGGAGTGTTGCCCCTAACTTTGTCATGTTCTCCTCCCTCTTGAGCATGGACATGGATTGCATCCATAGACATCATTGATGTTTTCCATATGGGTTTATCATGTCTTCATTCTTACCATCATATCCCATATGTGTGTCGAATTAACATTTAATGGGCTTTGCATTTTTTTTTATCTCAATTAACATTTGATCCTGTTGATGTTGCAACATGGCATGTTTTTTTTTTTATTCCCTTCTTGGTGTTTGTTTTTTCCTTTATGAGGTGGCGAAAAAAACCACCAAGAGATTAATGTTTGTTTATGTCAATACACGGGTGGTGATTAGGAAGCATTACAAGAAGAGCACATGATTAAAGCACTCGCTATAACTTTTTGCAAATGTTTGGAGTCGACTCCAAATCCTACCTCACTTCCATTAGCATGAGTATGTTGTGCACGGTCCTTACTCATGTAGGGGAATACGCTCGAACAATACACAAATTAACTCTGAACACACCTACACCCCATCTGATGAAACCATGGGAGTCTTTCGCCTTCTCCACCCACATGCTGAGGTTGATTTCCCCCCTTTTGTTAATGATTTCCATCTTGAGATGAAAATTATTTTAGATTGAAAGGCATTTTGTCTTTACTTTGACTCATTCACCACATCTTTCCTCTCGTGGCCCTTTAAATATGGTGTATGAGCTTTTACAAAAATGTTTTGTGCTAGATAATGTGAGTGATTTCAACCTCTTTTTCGAAACATGTGAGCACATTACTCAAAGTCATGTTCCACCTTTAGTATCACGTTTATTTCTACATCTTGACTTTGAACGTTGGAAAAGTAGTTTGGAAGCATATGTCCCATCATGATCGGTGAGGTGACCTATTGTCTAGTTGCCTGCATTTTGGCTATTCAGTTTAGGGATACTCTTGTAAAACATTTTTTTCATTAGTTTGGTGTAGTGATTCATGGCAAGTGTGAAATAATGGTTCATAATGTTCGAACAATGTTAGATTTGCACCTAGATTAGGTGGTACTACAAGTGGATGTTCGTAAGGCCTTCAATTCGGTGTCACAATCAACCATTTTTCAAAAGTTATAATCTTCAACTAGTTTTTTAGATTAATTTTTCCCATTTGTTCGACAATTCTATGCATGCCCATCCCCATTGTATTTTTTTCAGGCTTCCCAACATGGGGATCTCATAATCATTTGGTTGAAGTTAAGTACATGACAAGGGGACCCATTGCAAGGAATGTTGTTCGCTTTGGTTCACCTTCACGCTCTTCACTATACAATAACAACCCACCTTACTTGTGTTTTCCTTTCCTTAGCAAATGATACACATATAATTGGTCTCACATCAAATGTGGTTCCTATGTTATTACGGTTGATGGAAGAGTTATCAACATTAAGTCTTTTAGTGCAACTAGTGATGTGTGTAGTTTGGTCTCTTTAGGGGTTGGACCATTCTATATCACTTCTTCCTGACTTTCTTATTTTCAACTCGGGTTTTCATATTTTGGGTCCACTAATGGGATCCACGTCATTTGTTGAGTCATTTGTGATAGAGGTTTTCCATGAGGATCTTGGGACGATGTCTAGTCTCCCTATGCTTGCAGATCCTCATATGGCTTTTGTGATGTTTTTGTTGTGTTACGTGCAGTGCCTATGCTACTTACTTTGTATAATGTTCCCATCTCCAAGTATTTTATAACATTATGCTAAGGTCAATACTCATACCATAACTACGTTGGAAAAATTACTTGGTGCAAGATCTTTTGGTGGTTCTATCGGTCACCTAGCTCATCGTCAAGCCATTCTTCCTGCTTTTTCGAGCAAGCTCAACCTCCCTTTTGTAGTTCAGATTATGGCCCTCACATTCTTGCAATGTTGGGCACTAATTTTTCTTGCACTTGTCACTCATTTCCAATAGGATGATCACCCTATTCTTTTAAATGTAGTTGCACATGTTGAAACCAACACTTCCCCATTCCAAATGACATTACAAAATGTCCAAGCCATGTTACCCTAGGTTGTCCGCTCTTAGGTTTGAGAGTTTAGTGGTTTAATCTTATCCCCAGTTGAAGGTTTCCTTGGTGAATTGCTTACACATGCATGAGTTTATTTTGTTTTTAGTAGACATCCTTTCAGATATTGTGTGAACATGTTTCCGCTCATGTGTGGGTATAAGGGCAAGTGCTTGGTTATTAGCTCATCTTACCACATTAGCATTTCGTTTATCATCAACCCATTTTTTCCTACACTATGTACCCATCTTGGCTTACCATGTCCTATAGTTGCCCACCTTTCATGGTGTCAATGTGGTCATACCATTATTGATCTAGGTACCCATTTGTTTCAGTGCCCATGCAAGAATGAGCATATAGCAGTCCATAACACACTTCTGGATATTATTGCAACTATTGTTTTGGAAAGTGGAACACATGTTCAGAAGGAGGTCTCCCACCTTTTCCTTTGCCACACCTAATGACAAGTGGATATTTTTATCACTAGAAATGGTTTTTGTACTTTGATGGACATTGTCATTACTAATTTAATTCACATAGATATGGTGCAGTGAACATCGACAACAATAACACATGTAGTGACAATGGTTGTTTAAGAGAAAACACAATCCTATGCCGAACGAGCATCAGGTGATGATTTCATTCTCCTTGCTATTGAGACGTATGGGTGTTTTCATTTTCATTTTGATTCATTTTTGATCACTTGTGTGTAAACCATTATCATGTGTCACCAGAGGTCTTATTTAATCCCCTCAATGTTTATTTCCCATTATCAACATCATGTGCAAACCATAATGATTTTTCAATGGGCTATTATTCTTGGTTGGGGTTCCTCATATCTTCCATCCATCATAATTAATGCACCTCTGTCACTAGCCAATTTGTGGTAGACGATAACTTTCTCATCCTACGTCTTCTTTGTTATGGTAGATCATCATTTTGTAGCCATGGTACCTATTTGTAGAGGGGTTTTTCCTTATTTTTTGTTCATTGTTTGTTTTCTTTGGCTTGTGTCTACTCATGCTGTCATTTGCCTTGTACTTTTGATGGATGGGTTGATGTCCTTGATTTATTTTTTTATTTTTTTCCATTTCCATTACTTTTGTGTCAGATGACAACTCTTTCGTTGTAGGTCTTCTTTGTTATCATTGATTGTCATTTCATAATCATGAGTCCTCTTTGCATAAGGTTTTTAGTTGATTTTTTGTTGATTGTTTTTTCTTTCCTTTGGGATGTGTTTACTTATGTTCTCATTTGCCTTCTACTTTTGATGAATGAATTCCTATTTTTAATTTTTATTTACAAGGTTTTTCTTCTTTTTGTGTCATCACAATAATGTGTCATGTGATACCCTATCATAATATTAAAAAATACCAAGATCAAGGCTTTAAAAAAATTCAATATTTTATTTTATTACATTCAATCATCACTTTAATAAAGTTTTATTAAATCTCTATATGAAATGTTGAAACTTAACATTTAGTGCACAAGGTTTGAAAATAAATATAGTACTTATACAAGTAAGAACAATGAGATATATGTAACATTAATGAAAACATTTAGAAAAAAGGAAAAAAGAAAAAGAAAAAGAATAAAAATTCCTTTCACCCCCTTATGCTTTCTTTTACCCCTTATGCTTTCTTTTAGTGGTTTTAGCAAAGTAATGAAATTTTATTAAGTCTATATATGAAATGTTAAAACTCAACATTTAATGCAAAAGGTTCGAGAGTAAGTATAGTAATTTCACAAGTAAGAGCAATGAAAAAAATATGTAGCAAGAGTGGAGTCCCAAGGAAAAAAAGATTAGATGAAATTCAATTTATCACAAATTTGATGATTTTTTGAGTTTCACCCCCTTAATGCTCATTTGTGAAAACCGCCTTTGAATATTAGCAAGTCTGAAATATGTGAAATTAGACATTTAAAAATTTGGGTGAAAATATTTTTTTCAAAATTTTGAAACCTTGCTCAAGTTTCTTGCAAGTTATTGTTAAAATAAATAAAAAATCAAGGCAAGTCTTGTAAATTCTTCTACAGCTTGGACTTGACGAATCTTTTAAAAAATCTGAGAACCACCCAACATTGGTAACCACTTGTGACTAGTTTTGATATACCATGTTCTGTAGAGTAATTGTGGGACACAATTGTTCAGTTTGGGGCATTGCCCATGGTGGGCATTACACTCCTAAGGTCCCTTGATAGCCAAATTTCACTATTTATTATTAATTTGAATTGTTTTGATCAATGTTGAGCGGTTTTTGATTTCTATGGAATGAAAAAAAATTATTCGAGTTCTAAAAATTAAATTATAACATTCCAGTTTTAATTTGTAAGGAAATAAAATTTGGTTCCAATTCTAAAAATCAAACTTAATTCTGGCTTAGTTTTAAGTAACTTGGATTAGAACCAATGGTTAACTTCCGGTTAGCCCTCATTTTAATCTCTATTTTGTTTTCAAAAATATTGGTTATGCTGCCAGTTCAACATATAAATGGAATTTAAAACGTGAATATGTAGTGGTTTTTGTGGTTTTTTATTTTCAGAATTTACAAAAGTAAAAACATCATACTTTTATGTTTGGTTCCAATAGGTAGTCAATAATGTAGAAGGATGCTTGATTTTTCAAATTTTTATATTGTTTTATAACAAAATTTGGCTAAATCTTCTTATGGTTGATCATCACTTTGGCTACATCACAAAATCAATGAAATTGGATACTCTGCCCAAATGCTAAAGAAAAACTAGGTCTCCATTAGAAAAGAATTTTCTATCAATCATTAAAAACAAGGGATTCTTAATTAAGCATTGATGGTGCCACATTCACTCAGGGTCTCTTTCCATTAGCTTGTTTTGTCAATCTTAAGTTCTTCCAAACACACATACAACTCATGTTAAAAAGAAAAACCTTAGAATGTCTGAGAGTTCCCAACCTTTCCTCTTCTTATTTTTCTTCCATTGTCCTCCATCTTTGCCCTTGAAATTTGTCTCTTCTTGAGTGACCTTTGAGCTATCACCTTTGAAATTTTGTTTGCTTGCTCAGGATGCTCCAATTTTCAAATCTTGACATTTACACAACATCATGTAAGTGTAAAAAATTTCGGTGTATAAATGTAAATGATTTACACTCACACATGATTTACACATCACAGATACATCTATTGACACTTACATTCACAACACTAGTTAGAAAAATCAAGTTTGATTAGTAAAAACTGAATCAAAATTAAGTCTATTTTTGGAACCAGTTCTAATATCAGATTGATTGTTTTTTAAAGAATCGAACTCATAATCAAACTCCTAATTCCATTTGTGTGTGGAATAGGAATGAAAACTAAGGTTTTTGAAAATGAAATTGTTTGAAAAAAAAGACTAAACTGGTGGCCAACCAAGGGTTAACTAACAGTTAACTACTGATTCCAATCTAGGTTACTTGAAACCAGACTAGAACTAGGGTCTGATTTTAAGAATTGGAATCAAAACCAACACCAATTTTTTTTGAGAGGGAAGAACCTTCACTAGAGCTGAAAAAAAATCAAGAACTGACCAACACTGGCCCTGGTCTGATTCTTCAAAAATATAAATCCTAGTTCCAATTTTGGAGCCATTTCCAAGAACCCATTTAGACTTGATTTTTATTAACTGGAATGAAAATTGATGATGCTAACCCTTGAAACCACGTAACGACCAACACTGGTTCAAACTTCAATCCAAAAGCTTCCTTTACCTCAATTTAGAACTTTTCATCAAGATGTTTGCAATTCAATGCAACATGTCCAACTATCATATGCACAGGTAGTACTCCAAACATCGCTCACACGTTACAGTTGTCCGTAAAGTCACCTTGTCTTCCCCCTGTCTTTGAGCATCCTTTCACCCCCTATCCCCTGTTTCAGTGGTATCCTCCAAGTAAGGAAAATTTATTAAATCTTAGTATGGGTCAGGAATAATTATAATAGTTGTACAGGTATGAGCAGTGAAAATATATGTAGCAGCAGTGAAGGCGCTAAGGAAAACTGAACGAGGATGTAGGCCGAACTCAGTTTACCACAAAAATTGATAGTTCTTTGAGTTTCACTCCCTATCTAATGCTAATGTAGGTTCTTTGCAGGTTCTTTTTTGAATCTCACCCTTGGTATGACCAAACTCAGGATTCTACTGCTGTGTTTTCCTTACTTTATGGATAACACTATTGGATCAAGTTGAAGGCAAAAGTTTATGCCCATCTTTTATACCAATGCATATTCTCTTCACTATGGGCAGAGCCAATAAAGGCAAAACAGGAACATGCATTCACAAATCCATAAAGATACCAAAATCTGTTTCCTTGAAGGCCCCCTTCCCTTTTACATGCCACTTTCAAAAAGCCTATTGGCATATGCAGGCATCTTCCATGTCACCCTTTTCAAAGCTCTTATCCAGGGCACTAGTAAACTTGCTGATGTGTCTCGTCCTAATTGGACATCCATGTCCCCATTTATATTGCATATTGAGCTGTGTTGTATCTCCAATATGTGTTGTGAAGAAAAAAGTGATCCATATCCATTCCATGTATGGATGATAAATGATCCACATCCACATGCTAAGAAGTTATGGATGTAAAGGATGTTCATTATGTATAGTAAGCTCAACAACCGTTGGTTACATGGTTCATAATATCCCTCCTAATGCTCCCATGCATTTTACAGATTTGTAAGATAGGTTGGTGTATAAGGTTTCCCCCATCCAAAAATTACTCGGGGAAGCCTAGTTGCATGGGGGAACATTTGTTGTTCTTGGGCATGGGAACATAAATAAACACAAAATTTACCCTCAAATTCATGGTCAATATACCCCTTGAAATTGAAGTGGGATTTAGAAGAGGAGGTGAGAATGTGGGAGATTTTTGTTCATCTATGAGCAATTTTCCTATTTACTTGTATGGAAGTTACAAGGACATTGATGAGTTCCGTAACCAATGGTACTTTCATTCTGGTATAAGGCACTATTCTCTAGTATATACTCGATAAACAATGTGCAATTGAGTGGGTCCAATTTGCAAGCATTTCTTTGTAAATTGTCAGGAAGTGCTCGTCGGGTATGGTTTGTCATCTATGATTATTTGTCACCATCCCAAGTGGGGGATTTTAACTTACTTTTTGGTGTTATAGCACGTGATTGTGCCACGTTTTTCAAAATCACATGGCTGTAATTTCAATTTGGAAGAGCCCAAGCCAGGAAGACCTAAGGGCCAAGGATTGTGCCACATTTTTCAAAACCACATGGCCATAATTTCAATTTGGAAGAGCCCAAGTCAGGAAGACCTAAGGGCCAAGGTTGGCTCACCACACATGACAATGAATAATGCATAAGCATATAGGTAATCAACATTTAGAGAAATGTAAACAAGCATTCCAAATCGGTAATCATCTTACATATAAACAACACATTAGAGTGATGAGTAAAGTAAGGAAAACACAGCACCAGAACCTTGAGTTTGGTCATCATACATGATGAGGTGAGATTCAAAAACAGCATGCAAAAAAGTACATTAGCATTCACCGTGTTTCATAAGCTCTAAAAGGACAAGAGTGTTCACTAAGGAGGTATCAAGCGAGGAGTCAAACATAGACTATGAAGCATGTGGCATGGTGAATTGTTTTTTTTGAAGTCAATGGAAATAATTGGGCCCTGACCACAGAGGGACAGGGACTATGGGACAGGGACTATTGCATTGGATCCAACTTTTGCAAGTTTTACCTTATTAAAACCAGTTTCACATAGGATGAAGCGGTTTCTTTGGTGAAAGTGTTTAGACCGTTTAGATTGGAATGGATTGTTTTGGTGTGGACACAGTGAGTAGATGTACAACATCTTATCTATTGGCAGGGCCAGCCTATTTGTGAAGCATTGTTTTAAGGGTGTTTAATCCATTGTCAATCACAAGCCTCCATACATAACCAACCATTTAACACAATTTACTAACATCAGGTCCACCATGTAGACTCGATTTTTTGGGTGGGGAAGGAAGGAAGGAAGGAAGGAAATGGAGGCCCTCACATCATCACATGAAGATTAGGCTTACTTGTTGGATCAAGAAGTCTACAAGTCATGACACAAATGACATGTAAACACTACATACACGCATGCGTGCTTTCTTATTTGTGTGTTGTTTGCATGTAGGCTTACACAACCCAAATACACCTTTTGAAAAAAATGTAATGCCCATCTAGGCTGGCATTTTGAGCCTGTCAATGTTTCTATTTATTTATTTATTTATTTATTTCCGTGGTATCTGGTGGGTAGGACCTGGTATCACAAGATTTTTTAAATAAAAAAAAAACCCACCCTAATTTTCAGACTGTGTAAAGCCCTTACCCACTGGTAACTGGAGGTTATTTTATTCTGAAAGATTTTCAAAACCCCAGAGAAGCCAGAGGCTCTTTGACTCTGAAATTTTGAAAACCTGAAGCCACCAGAGGCTCACAACAGAATGAAAGAACCGACCAAGAGTGGGGGTGAACCAGCAGTGAGCACCTAGAACTTAACCCTGAAACTTTACCATGGTTAAAGCCCCCTACAGAAACTAGACAATAATTTCCCTGTGACAGATCAATGCAGTTAAAAAGTTGCAGCTGGAAACTTCAGTTGTTACATAAACTATCCCATGGAATATGTGGAAATGGTTTGAAAAATATTAAATTGTTTAATTAATTTTCATTGGGTGTCACAGTTAAAATGAAATTGTTTTTTTGCATTATCATAATAAGTGTTAACAAGTTTGGTCTTGAATGTTGTTTTCAATGCAAATTTTGCGATATGTGACCAAACATACCTCTTAGCACAGTTGCATTAAATGCAAGTCATAATAAAACTTAACAATCTCTCAATGCAAATTTTACAATATGTGATCAAGCATCTCTCTTTGCACAGTTGCATTAAAAATGCAAGTCATAACAAAATTCAACATCTCATGGTGAGTTTTGTTATTTGATAAAAAAAAAATAGAACTTTATTAATAACAATTTGTAAAAATGACAAAATGAAAAGTTCAAAGAAAAAAAAAGGGTCTGGACTTGGTATGACTTTAAGAAATCTCTAATAAGTCTTTTTTGGGGAGCTGACTCACATGCCTGAGCAGAAAATGGAGCACAGGGGAAAGCTGAGCTACCCATGTAGTTGCAGCTGGATGAAGAAGCCATAGCTGTGGTGTTCTCAAAAGTGGAAGTTTCCATTTTAAGATGACTAATAATTACCCTTGTTGGGTAGTTGCCTGTTTCCATGGGGGTTCTGAAAAGAGGCTAAGAAGTTAGTTGTGCATGTGGCTCTGAAATTTTGTATTGGGTTTTGTTCATGTCATATGTTGTCTGGTTGTCTGCAGTTTGAAGTTTGAATGGCATCAATAATTACTTTATATCATCCTCAAGCATTTTCTCGGTATCATTCAAACTTCAAATGAGTAAGTGCAAGGTAAGGCCCCAGGGTTTTGGCCATTCCCAAAACAAGGGGCCTAAGAAGAGGCTGCAGCTGAGTCCCCCAGTCCCCCATTTGGGCAGTGTCCCTTGTCGATGGGGGGAAGACAAATCAGCAAAGGGTCCTTATTGCAGGCAGTACAAAACTACTGCCTGCTTCTTTTTTCCCTGACTGCCCATTTGCCTGACTAATGCGTGTCTGGTGGTGCCCAAATACATCTTGGAGGTGCCCAAACACATCTTGGTGGTGCCCAGACACACTTTGGCCACACAAGTTATGTATGTTTTGGGCCTGCAGGGTGTTCAATATAGCCCCAAAACTTGCATAACACAGCCCAAAAAGTGTCTGGGCAGAATCCATCTTTTTTGAGGAAAAGATGGATCGGGTCAAAGGGCAGATAATGTAAAAAAAAAGAGCAAGCAATGCTTTTGTATTGTCTACAACAAGGACCCTTTGCTGATTGAACTACAGACTTCCATTATGCACCTTTTTTCCAGTATACAATCACACGTAAAACACATCAACAAATTTTAGACAAAAAATCCACCTCAAGAAAAAGGTCAATTGCAACCTATCTGAACAGTGAAGAATTTGTAAAACTCTTTCTGGGTGCCTGCCATTTCTGGATACAAAGCTCGTCAAATTCGATGCTTGGGTTTTTCTTTCTTTTCAGCCTGCAAGGCAGACTTAGCTCAGGAGCTACTGTTGCAGTAGATAATATACTGACCAATTTCAATTAGCTGCAGGCTATGCAATAGAACAGATTCCGAAACCCAATTCCACATTCAAGAGTTTCAAGAGGTGACAAATAAATTTATTGTACTACACTCTCTGCAACATCATGTGTGTGAGTGTTTTCTTTTGTTTTTTTTGGCCCCCCTCTGTGGACACTGATTTTTTTCCTTTGAAGAAGAGCTTAAGGAACTTCCTTCCTCCTTAAACCTTTTGAAACACTCCTGAAACAGTTGGGATTTTGTTCAAGTGTTTCAAAGATTTTTCAGCAAGCTGTCTGGTGGAATTGTTTCCATATCGGAAGGCATCAACAATACCAGCTTGAACATTTGGGTCAGCCAAGATGGGACGAGCCAGTTCTCCATTACGGAGAAGCCGCTCCACCATCCACATTGCCCTCTCCCTCAACACCTCTGTGCGGTGCTCTTGCATTATTGTGAGTATTGGTTGTATTGCACCTGCTTGTTGCAGGACCTGCAAAATGCACACAAGATTCCACAAATACGAGTGCATTTCATGAATGTTCAGAAAAACCAGCTTTGACATCCAAACTGCAGAAACTCCCCCTGATGTTACTGGGCAAGAAAGGAGAGCAAACAAGCCAGGAAAAGGTACAAACCTGCGAACTGCGTTCAACATCAATAGTATCCATCATGAGTGTGGACAGCGTCCCTAGTGCAGCCTCGACAATACTTGGGTTCTTGTGGTCTAGGCAGGCAACCAGAGGTGATACAGCATTTGCCTCTAGGAGACAAAATGTCTCCTTTGCTGAGCATATACCTCCATGCACAGGGCACAACCCAGAGGGTAGGCTTGGGCGCTTCACACACCCGAGCCAGTCCATGAACGCTCCTTTTGACTGTGGCAAGTCTGGAAATTCAGATAGATCCTTTGATTTCCTTGAAAGATTTTCCAAGGCAACTGCTGCACACCTCTCAACATCATCTAAACCTGCCGATTGTAGAAGTGATGTGAAGAAAGGTGTGAAATTGTATTCCATAGCCAGAGCTTGAATGTCCTTGTCATCTAAAGCGTAGGTGAAGCGAGACAGTATGCCCACCAAACCACTTTGTAAGGGTGCCATGTGACGCCCAGAACCAATGCAACTAATTCCCCTTCGCAAATCTTGGATTCGATTGATGATGACAGGTAAGGCGCCTTCATCTAGTAAAGCATGAGTAAGGTTGAGGTCATCCATGGGTAGATTCGCAAGCAGGCCAGCTGCAGCTGCCTGTTCCCCCATCTCGCCATCAGATCTCAGAAGCCTCAACAATGTGCTAAGCTGGTGCGTCGTCACTCGAAGGCCATCGGCCAACTCCTGGCCCATATGTGTAGAGAGAAGGAACAAAAGCTTCACAGAAGTCACTCGCAGATCTGGATGAGGAGCTTCCAGAAATTGGATAAGTGTCACAGTTGCTCCTGCACTCTTGATATGTGAAACTATTTTTCCAATCGCTCGAGGTGATGATGCCAGTCCAACCAACACCTGAATTCAGCACACAACAGGAAGCCAAATGGGTTTGTTTTTGAAGCTTTCAATGCCAAGATGTCATTGTCTCCTAAAGAGTATATGCAGAGGAACTGACCTGCAACAGCTTCACCTCAATTGTTGGGCCAATGTTGCTAATCAAATGCAAGAAATTGTGGACAATGGGTCTTGAAGTCAACGTGTTTCCATCTGCATCAACAGGAACAGTTTCCCAGTTTCCACTTGAATTCACGATGTTGGCAAGTGTAGTTGCTGAGACCTCCTTGAGCTTTATTGGGATGTGGTTGGGTCCAATTAGAAAGAGATCACGCATGAGTGGGGCCAATACACCAGCCTTGATCAAGTAATTCCCATTGCTCTCAAGTGTTGATAAGCTACAGAGTGCCTTCAATGCTGCTGCCCGTGCTGCAGGACTGTTGCTGCGAAGCATCTCCACTAGTGCAGTCGTCACCGTCCTTGCAGCTTTGGTTTTATCTTCACTAGTCAGTGGAACAAGTGCCAAGTCTTCTGCCATTTCTATGCGTATTTCCTCATTTCCTGTCATCAAAATCACCACAAAACACTGTATTCATTGAGCATTTCAAGAATATAAGAAGCAGATGATGATGACAATGATGATGCACACAAACAGGCAGGTGTATCATACAGCTACCTTCAACCAGGCGTGTGAGAAGTGGCTGAATCCGTCCATTCTCTGCCATCTGTCGGACATTTTTGTCACATCCCTCCAGATTTGTCAGTGTCTGCTCAGCATTGTAGATTGCTTCCAAATTTTCAGACCTGCTGCTGAGCATCCCCACTAGAAGAAGAATAGCACCATTGGTTGCACCAATCTTTTCACATAGTGAATATGATTTTGACAGCTCAAATAACAGTGCTACTGCTGCCTCCCGCTCCTGCGACAGATCCCTTGAAAGGCACTTGACTGCAAGCCGTATCAAATCTGTCTCCCCTACAATATCCTGCAAGATTGATTGATGATGAATTCATGGGTCAGGAAGGAAACATATCAGCTCCTGTCAAACTATCCAACTGGGTGGTTCCAATTTCTGATTCAATGTTTTGACACTTACATCAAACAAATGGGCTGTGCAACCCATTTGTACACCACAAGGTGCTTGACACAAATGAGGATACTTTCAGAGAAAGAAAATTCCATCACCTTGTTATCATCATCATCTTCCACAAGTAAGCGCAGAGTGGCAAGTGCAGTGCATCGCACTTCCACCCCATTTTCAGCACCATTCTTCAAGCGGCTCTCTATCAAAGATATAAGGCCTGTACTGCGAATGCGGTACTTATTGAACTTGTTTTTGCGACATAGGGCTTGCAAGTCATTCAAAGCAAACAAAATGTCTTCCTTTGAACTGTCAGCTGCACTGATAAGTTGACCCGCAATGTCAACACGAGCTTGTTCATTCCGACCTGTCCATTCATCAATGGTGTTGCGAAGAGCAAGGCTAGGTTTGAGTGAAGTTGTGTGAACCTCCTCGCCAGTAATTGGGCAGACGGTTGGTCTTCCACTGTCAAGGCATTCCTGGAACCATCTCTTGATTGCTGATCGCTCATATGTCTGCCCACTCTCGAGCGTCACAGGGTCCTGCATCAGTTGCTTGGTCAAAGGACAAATGAAGGTGTCATAGAGAGGCTCAAGACGTTTGTGAGAAGGGTGCACATGGGTATGAGCGTCATCCGATAAACTTGGCTGTGCATTTGATTGCAACCAAATCTCAAACATCTTTCCTATCACATTCATCATACGCAAATCCTCAGCATCTTGCGACTCCTCCACGTCACGTCTCAAGAGCTCAAGCTCACTCTTGAAAGCAGTTGGATCCTGAAACAGATCCTCAATCCCGACTGTGCGTGCAATATCCATCAAAATGCCTGTCTGAACTGCAGTGTCACTTAGAATGCCTTCGTTTTCTCGTTCAAGGGTTTGGCATAGGCGTGCCTCATTCTCTTTGACTGGATAAAGAGAGTGTTCCATGTCTTGAGCAAGCGAACCGATTGACCCCTTTCTGTCGTCATCCCCCCCATTGTCATCACCCACAACAACAGATAATGCAGGAATTTGGCTTAAGCTTCTTCCCATACTCTGAGTGACATCTTCCAGCTGCTTGGCCACCTGCCGACAATGCAACAGAAGATAGATGCGACTCTTGTTGGTGCAGAAGCTGATGAGCTTTTGTGCACTCTCAACAGGCCGGATCAATGATTCCACCAGCTCCTTCAGCACAAGTACTGAAGTTTGATCTTCTTCCCCATTTTGCAACTCTACTGCAACTCTCTTCACAATGTCCAAGAAATCCCCTAGTAGCTGAAAATTCTCTTGCTCCACCACCACCTTGCCTGCTGCCCTGGACAACTCTGTCACCTTTTCAATGAGGGCCTTTGTGGCTGCTGCTGGCTCTCCCATTGCTTGCCGCCTCCTATGGTACACAAAAAAAACTCTCCCACAAGATCATCATCATCAATGTCTCTCCAACAAGATCATCATCACCATCAGCTCTCTCACAAAAAAGAAGACTCATCAACTAGATCTCTCACGAGACCATCATCAACTCTCCCAGAACTTGATCATGTGATGTATGCATGCAAAAATCTTCATGAAACTGTGCAGATTGTGCACAGTCGAATTGCTCATCACCAAAGCTTTAAATTCCAATTTTTTGTAGGATGATTTCTGTAGATTCGGTGCGTAAGGATTTGTTGTTCCGATTGCACAGCACAGACAACAACCGTAGAACACAAAGTTTCAAGGATTTCTTAAAAACAAAATTTGTGGAGGGAAGGGGGATCCATTGAGGAACAACTTCAACAGGAGAAACTATGACTGGGGGGTATGTGATGATCTTCAAACCTGGTAGCTAAGTTTGTGCCTTCGATGTTGAAGCAGGATGGAACATTATTGTGTGGAACAACAACGACCCATCTGATGACGATGAAGAGTCAGGAGTACTGATGAGAAGTAGTACATCTAGTGGCATTTGCAGTTGTGAGCTACATCGCAACAGAATGACACATCTTTGTAAACTTCCGAGCTTATCTCTGAAGAGCTGGCCTGCTGCAGACGGGATCACTCCAACACATTTCTACAAATCCCAAATGTCCTTTAATGCCGTTTGCGCAAGAAAACCCATCTGAATCAGGAAAACAAACAAACCCAGTTCACAAGATCAGAAAATGGAAAACCAAAACTCACATGGTTAGAAGAAGAAGAAGAAGAAGAAACGGGCAGCAGGTATGGGAGCTCGACCCAACAGCTGAAGCAGCAGCAGCACAGCAACAACAACAACAAGAGGAAGAAGTCGACAGAACCAGCACTAACGATGTGAAGAAAGTAGACACTACTGAAATGCATCAAGGTAACAGGGAAACAAACAACAGCAGCAGTAGCAGCAGCAGCAGCAGCAGACGTAAAGATCAAATGGCACCAAGAAGCTTGATCCGTTGTACAAGATGACGACAACCCAAGTGTTGATTCTCTACCCACATTTGCACACAAACAAACGAAGTTTTGCTCCTTGCAACTCAGAATTCACCAGTCCAAGACCAGTTGACAAAGAAGAGAGATACTAAAAAAAAAAGACACAAAGAAAGACACAGTCACAGAGAGAGAGAGAGAGAGAGAGAACAACCACCGACAATCAAAGCAAGGAAGAAGTGGCGAAGAAGGGATGTACAGGGAGCTAGGGAGGAAGCGAAGCAAGCAAGCCAAGCAAAGGGGGTTGGAAGGGGAAGCAGCAGCAGTGTCAGCAGCAACAGGGGCAGGAGAACACAGACAAACAGACAGCAACAGCAACAGCAACAGTGCGTGTGTGTGCTTTTCTTTAGGTCAATTTTGTGTTATAGCCAAAATGGCGATCATCCACAGGAAGATTTAACCACATTTGGCTATTAGTTAAATATGGAAAATAAAATCTAAAAAACCCTTCTATAGTTTTTTGGGCTACCGACTTCAACCATGTATTGAAGAAATCTGGAGATTTTTCTCTTTAAATTTGGGTCGAATTATGGCTATTGAAAATCTCAAAAAAATGCATGATATATATATATAGATATAGCACTTTCAATTTTGAATATTTCATTCTGGCTATGTATATATATATATATATAGCCAGCGAAAAACAGGGCTGGGCAGCAACCAACAGCAGCATTGATGATGGGCACAGCACACTTGTGCACAGTGGGTACTTACTCTGGTCATAATATAAAAGCGCAGTAATGAGGGTGTTGGAGGTGGAGGAGGATGGCCAGAGAGTGACTACTTGGTAGGTACCACTCTTCTACCTACCTTCCTACCTACCTACCTACCTATCTTCTTTTTACTACTCCCATTCTCTGTCTGACCGTCTCAGCATCTTGTCTTATTTGGCTCTTGGACCTACTAAGTAGGTACCACTCACTCTCTTCTACTACCTACCTACCTACCTACCTACTTACTTACCTACCTATTTTACTACCTATTGCTCTTCTGCCTCCTGTAATCTATAAAGGGACAGACTATGGAACTTTACAGACCAGTGCGAGGTGGGTATTTGATTTTTTTGTAGTGCCTTTGGGTTTCAGGTATTTAAAAACTTCAAAAACCATCGGGTTTCAGGAAAGAACCTGGCAGAGACCCAGTGCTTTTAGGCAAATATTTCAAATTTATTTTCAAATTTTTTGAGAACCGTGGTTGTGTATGATCATCAGGTATTTGATTTTTTGATAACCATGGTTATGTATCGAAACCAATATTTGATTTTTTGGGATGAACATGGTTATCAACCCAGATTGATACCCGGTAAGGGTTTGGTGCAATTTCTAATACCTGCCCCATTGTGGTAAAAGCCCTTTGCCAATTTCCGTAGTATAGTTGGAGGACATGTTACAGGTCGAAATTATTCCAGCATGAATTTTTGATGCTGAAGTTTATGGGCATTTAGGTAGTTGTGTTAATTCTGGCATTTTGATCCTAAACCTCATTGGTGTATAAGTTGGTTGATTTAAATGCCTATTTTTCATACTAAAGGTTAGTATAGTGTTGAATTGATTGACATTTTTACTGTCCTGAAGGTTGGGTTATTGTTAGGTTAGATGTTAGTATGTTGCCAAATAGTCTTGTAGGCCATTGGTATGTTATTGATTTATTATTGCCACATTTTCATTGTAAAGGTCAATGGTATGTAATTGTTTTACCATGGCTATAAGTCTGTATGTTGTCATAGCAACAAAATTCAAGGTTGCAAGAATCAAGTTTAGGCACCTGTAAAATAATTATCCTACTAATAGGTACTATGTATAGGTACTCATCACTTGGTAAGGTGTCACAAGAAGGTGCATTGAGAAATATATGACCTTTTTACTGCAGAAAAAAAGAAATAAAAAAGTTCACATTTCTCATTTTCACTCCAATATTTATTTGGCTTTTTCAAACAACTAATTGGTATGTTTTAATTTCACTTTTCTAGGATGGGAAAATTGTGGACAAACCTGCGAGGTTACTTGTTCTTGATGAAAGGGTTTTTCTCACATTCAAATTCATCTTAGTGCTTTCATGTCCACGTTTTTGACCATTTTTTTTTGCTAAACATTGGAACTACCTACACATGGCAAGACACACACTTGGTTAGTTCCGACATTCACATTGTTTTATAAACCTCAACCTTTAAATGGGTGGGATTAAAACCCATTGCAAACTTCCTATTTGGTTATTCTTATTGTTTGGATTATCATCTTTTGTCTCATGGCCTAGCCACATACATGTTTATCTTTAGTACTTAATGCATTAAGGACATCTCCTTGGGCCTCGTTTTTCAAACCCGTACTCCCACACCTATGGAAATCCTAAATGGTGTCAAACTAAGAGTTGAACCTAGCCCAACACTTAGATTCATAATCCAATTTGGCATGAAAGTTGTTCTTAAGTGGTTTGGACTTGGGCCCCAACTAGGTGAGCCCTTTCACTTGAGGGTTTGCCTAATAAGGCATGTCATTCTCCTTCATTTTAGAAATGTCAATGTCCTCATTGACATTATTCAAAAGTCACCACCCTTGGGAACTTCTATCATTTTTTCCCCTTGGTCAACCATTCTGGGATAGCTACTTCCTTGATAAAAAAAACCCATTTGTGTTGCATTTTTGTGTTCTTAACAAAAGAGGAATTATTAGGTGTGTTTTTTGTTTTCACCATGTGTTATCTTCTAGTGTCTACTCTTTCAATTCACAATTCGCCCTTTTAGGTTTTTTCCCTTGGAGTTGATTTCAAGTCTAGTTTGGAGGTTCTAATCATCACATTAAATGAAGGTTATGAACATGCCAATAGATAATGTCAAATCGAGATTTATAATTTGAATCCCCTTTACCCAAGTGGGACATGATTCATGAGTTCATACATAAGAAATATAATTTCTCCACTTAACGATGTGCAACTTTATTTGCATGTAACATTATCCCAATCTTGCTTCACTAAACTTTAAAGTTTTTTTATTCAAGTTCAACTATAAGTCCATTTCCATTCATTGCCACCTCCTTGCCTTTCCTAATCACTTCTTCCCTTATGAGCCTTAGCCTTTTTGCTACTAACCATGCTTGCATAACCTTTAACCCTTTAAATTCATGAAGTTAATTTATTTTGTTTATTTGTTGATTTTCTCTTCCACTTTAGAAAGGGTTGATGCTTCATCAACGTTTTTAAGCCTTTTTATGTGGGATTTTCATTTTATTTTGTGTTCTCTTCATTCAAAATTTGTGTTTGCCTCACAGAAAGTATGCTTTCGATCTTAACTACAAGCATGTGTTCGATGACATTCACATATAATCACACCTTTGTTTCCAGTATGGTCACTGGTCATCACAAAGAAACTAATTTTGAAAGGTAAAAGGTTAGATGTGCCACAAAATTTGTCAACAATTTCAAGGTGTACACATCGAAGTTTGATTTATGCAAAATTTCATAAAGCCATGCATAGTTGGCAATGAAACATAGGGCCAATCCATCGGGCATTTTGAAATCCCGAATGTTCAACCTCACATGTTCTCCAACCTCAAATTCCATGTTCCTTCATGTTTTATTAACATGTTTTTCATACCATTTTTGAACTTATTCCAAAAGCATTTTAGCTTGGGCATACAACTTTTCATGCCCCTTGATCATCTCCACGACTTCTTTGGAGTGGCATTTTTATCATGGGAATGGTTAAATCCATAGGCTTCTTGGTTTTTTTTCCCAATGTTAATTCAAATGGTAACATTTTGGTCACCGCATGCATTGTGGAATTATAATTAAACTCTACTAGGCCTAGATGTTCGTCCTAATCCCTTTGATTGGCACTCACATAATTTTTGAGGCATTGATTTAACACCCCATTGACCCTTTCTGTTTGGCCATTAATTTGTGGGTTAAATATTATATTAAAAGACAATTTGAACCCCATTTTTTAAAACAAATGTTTTAAAAAACTTGCCATAAACTCGACATCTCTTCACTTACAATGAATTGACACATCCCATGGTGCTTAACCCACATATCAAAAAGCAACTTCCCAAATTGAAAGTTGTTGCGATCATTTTTGTTGTAACCATTTTTTCCAATTTAAAAAATTGATCAGCTACTACTAAAATGGGGTCCATTCCATTCCACTTTGGGAGTTGAATCATAAAGTCCATGGATACACTTTCCCATGACTCATTTGGGGATTAATAAAGGTTCATATAGTCTATATTTCTTCTTTCAAATGGACTTTGTAATTTGGCACTTAACACATGTGTGAACAAAATGTTTTATGTCTTCCTTCATTTCAAGCCAATAAAATCTTTTACCTACAACCATTCTTGTGGTTCATTCTCCATGGTGCCATCCTAAAGGCATGTCATGCTCTTGTTTCATGTTTTTGTGTGTAATTTTTTTGTTGGCACATGAATTTGGGGCTACTTCCATTTCAACAACCCTTCTTCTAAGGTGATGCCTTTCACCATCCACCTTTTTCACAATTTTTTAAAATATTGTTGTGCAAAGGGGTCTTACACATAAGCTTCGCTTATTTTTGCTTGAGGTTATTTTCCCTTTTGAAGTTGATTTTTAATGTTGGAGTTTTCGTTAAAAGTTTTTCCACTTGGAATTCCTCAAGTTTTGATTCAATGCATCAAATATTACATTATCTCAACATGGCTTGCGGATCAATTCTACATCAAGTAATGCCAAGGTATTATGTCATTTTAGTTGTTTTCCTTAGGCCTTTGGTTGGGTTTTGAAGTATCTTAAGGAGACATTGTTTACAAAGATGTTGATTTTATGTGTCCTTAAGTAGTGTTGCTAAGTCTTGAAGCAACACACCATGGCATAAATTTTTTTTCATGAATTGTCCATCATAGTTGTGCTCCACAAAACTTCTTATTTTCAAAAGCAATTGGTGTCCATCTTGCATGAAGATTGCCTCAATAAGGAAGTCACTTACATCTATGTAAACTTCAAATGGTTTGGTGAGGTTTAAAAATTTCAATACAAGGGTAGACGAAATCTTTTCTTTCACACCTTCAAGTGCCTTTCGTTGTTCCTCTATCCATTCAAAAAAAAACTCTTTATTGAAGAGATCCAAAAAAAATTTCACCATTTATGAAAATATTTTGATGACCTTTTAATAGAAGTTCACCAAGCTTAGAAGGATCAAATTCCTTTAGTTGTGATTAATCTTTTCCAATCTCTTATGGCTTGTAACTTTTTAGGGTCAAGCTTCACCCCTCCCCTGATAACACATGCCCAAAGAAGTTCATCTTGTCATGGGCAAACTTGTTTTTCACTTTATTGGCAAATAGTTTGTTTTCTTGGAGCTTACCCAGAAGATATTCTAAGTGCTATGCATGTTTTTTAATATTTTTGGAATACACTAAGATATACCGTGGAAACAGATCATCCATTGAATGATCTCCCAATCTAAGCCAATTAATAAGATTTAAGAAAGTTTTTTTGTTCAATGTGAGTTGGTGTATGCAAGCAAATTAAAAAAAATTTCATTCACATTTTGGAATTTAATCTTGAATGTTTTGCTTCATAAAAGACCTGAACTTGCCAACTTAAAATTGATCAATCAAGAAAAATTTCAAAAACAACCTTTTTTTGAACCCATTAATTTTCATGCCAAAAGGCACACCCATTTGACCAAGACTTTTATGAAGGCATTTGCCTTTGGCCATGGCACGGTGCATTAAACATTACGAGAAGTTGTTTTTGCCAAAACCAAATTGCCTTGTAATTAGAGTTCAAAAAAGATTTTGTACACAACTATTGTGCAATTATCCTTTGGGTATTACAACTATTATGCAACTATCCCTTTGAAAATACAAGAAATCAATAAATAAATTGTTACATTTGAAAATTATTTAGTTGAATTATAGTTGCAAGTGAATTAAAAATGAATATTTTATCTTATAATTTGTAAGCACTATACACACATATGTAATCAATCATGCTTAATTTTTTGAAAAGTTGCATTGTAGTTGCATGTGACAACTATTTAGAATTGTTGTAAATGTGCCATTAATGTGACAATTATGTTGCAATTAGGAAACAATGTACATATATGCAATCATGCCACATGTTCACATTTCCACCGTCAATTTTGGAATACATTTACAATTAATTTTTTTACTATGATTCTCATTTATACAACTATTGAATTATTAGTGTTTAACTATGTTGTGGATTATGTTGATAATTAATTATCTTAATTAAATTAATTAATTTGGAATGTGTGACACTCTGCATTTTGGATCTCAAGTGAAAATATTTATCCCAAAATTTTGAAACAAGGTCTCTTGAATTTTATTTTTTAAAATTAAAAAATCAACACAAGTCTTGTAAACTCTTCTAGAATTCAAACACAATGAGTCTTCAAAAAAACCTGATAAGAGCCAAACACTGGTATACACCCAAGAGACCCAAAGATTTTTCTTTTGGCAAGCATTGGGGGCTTGTTGGATTTTTAAGATTTTTGTTGTTCCCATCAAGTTCCCAAAAAGTTCCCGAAAGATTCCTAAAGTTCTCAATGTGTTCTCAAGATGTTCCCCATAGCACCACACAATTATCCATTAGTTTAAATCAAAGTTTTCCTTTTTTTATCTGTAGGTGAGGCAAAGTGCAGGAACTCTATATTTCTATATTGAGACTTCTATTTTTGGGAAGCCTTCAAAGTTTTAGTATTTTTTTTGAGACAGGCCAATCAAAAATGGATCATTGCAACAAAAAGAAAAGAAAAGAAGCTGAACTTGGGAGACACCCCTATCTAATTTAATAAGTACCTTAAAAATATATATAGTGATAATAGCAGATCATATGTTTCGTCTCCCCCAAAATCTAAAAAATGTTACATGTAAAGTTAAAAATTATCACTTAAGGTTTGGTGGCAGTTTTCAGGCACATTAGATTCTGTCACCCACCAACACACTCAATTGGTGGTTCTTACAGTGCTCCATAGCTGTGGGTTTTCTGTATAGGAGAAGGGCTTGAGTATAGGCCCTTCTGTGATTTGAGATCTGTGTCCGAGGCCAGTAGCGGAGGGAACAGGTTGAAAATCATGGAAGGGCCTACACTCAGGTCCTTTTCCTACGTAAAGCATAGCTGAGATTTTTTCACTTTTTAGAAATAGTGACAGGCTGGCTGGTACGTTCGGCTGGTCAGAAGATCCCAATACAGCCTGGCTGGTACCTTCCACTGCAGAAGGTCCCGCTCGCTGAAAACAGGTTTCTTCAGGCAGGTGTGGGAGCAGAAAATACAAAGGAAAAATCCAGGCAGTGCTTTACGTCAAAAAACCGGCCTGAAACTCGATTCAGTCTGGACTCATGACGAGTGGTGGCAAGTTCAGGATGTTGGACCTCAAGATAATGAGAGACAATTTGGGGGGGTTGATTGGGTAGAGGTCCAAGTTCTAGGTTAGGTATTGGGATATCCTCACTGGAGGTTCCATGCACAAATTTTCAGAAACCAGACTTGGCCTTCACATTGCTTTGCACCACCAGTGACATCAATTGACACAAGGTCAAAATATTAATAGATTTAATTTTATATAAATCCTAACTGGAGGTTCGATACACAATTTTTCTAAAACCAGATTTAGAAACTCAAGGGCGAAGAGAGTTGATTCCAGACCAGTGTTGACTGGTTTTTACAAGAACAGTTGGGTTCGGGTTTAGAGTTTTTCTGAAAAAAATGGAAAACTCTTCAGTTTTGAGTCTAGAAAATATTTAAAAGAAGTAAAACCCAGAAATTTTGGGGTTGAGTCAAATTTTACTTACTAAGGACTTTGGGTCTTGGTTAAGGTCAGTTCTGGCTTATTCTTGGGGGTGGTTTAAAAGTTAATTTTAAAATAATTTTGAATTTTATTTGGATTTTTTTTCAAATTACTTACAAAATATTCCTAATTTTTTTTCATGATGTTTCTTTAACTTCCCAATGGGTTCTCAAAGTGTTCCCCAACATATTTCCAAAGGCAACAATAAGGACCAACATAAGGAACAATTAGATAACAATGATCTTCACCCACATGAGCCCTATTTGGACCTCTATGTAAAATAGGGAACAACTTAGAAAACAACACAACATATTTGTGTAAAGGCCATTTCAGTGTTATCATTGGAGATGCAGTTTTATACTAATTAAGCTTAGTGCTCGGACCTGGGATCTTAGAACCTAAAAATCTTAATCATTACTAGGACCCTAACCCATACCCAACCTTATGACCAAGACCTTGTAAAAAACTTTAAGGCCTGCTGCATCCGGTTTTTGGCTGGGTCTGGGTCCCGTCGGGTCTGGGTCCATGTAGAACCAACTACCAGTTCCGATTCTTAACCAGTTCCGGGCTCCATGTAGGCCCGTGGGGTCCGGTTCGTAGATCCGGATCCAGAACCAGACCTTCACTTGGTCTGCCTCTTCTCCCGTGCCCTCTCATCCTCTCACTGCTTCATTCCAGCTTTCACAGTGTCCCGCAATTCCGTTGTGTCATCGATCCTCCTGGCCAGAGTGAATTAACAGCCACCAATGCACCAGTTGGCCGTTCTGTCCACTGGATGGGTTGCGTTTTTTCATTTGGCGCCGGATGGGGTTCATGACAGTCCATTTCTTTTTGCTGCTGAC
>Ga0116227_10000236_pt1 | contig 99654 bp, 75 predicted proteins | sample S1TSphgellanicum_FD_89693 | JGI IMG/M metagenome (GOLD analysis project Ga0116227, IMG submission 89693) | Host-associated microbial communities from peat moss isolated from Minnesota, USA - S1T2_Fb - Sphagnum magellanicum MG | ecosystem: Host-associated > Plants > Peat moss > Unclassified... | reverse complement strand
CCTTTTCTCAACCCTGTTCTCAGTTTTTTTTTTGTACTTTATTCTCTCCCCCCCCCTCCCCCCCAGTTTTTTTTTTTTTTTTTGTACTTTTGAAACTTTTACCTCCCATTGTCCCCCACGGACCTACTCACCTATATATTTAAATTAAAAGTAGACTCTTCCCCATCTACCTATCCATCTTTAAATTTCAAATGTGCTACTTTCATCTCCACCCATCTACTTATTTACTTACTTGTCTATCCACCTCCCTACCTACCAATATTTTAGGCAAGTACCTACCAAACCCCACCTACATGACTACACCTACCTACCTACCTGGTTGCCATTCCAAGAGACACCAACAATCAAAAACAATGAGGAAAGAATAAAATGAAGATATTGCATGGAGCTTGGTCTTGTTCACTCAAGCAAATAATTAAGGGATTGTAGATACACATTGGTTTTAAACATGATGTTTTAGTGTGTTTTGAAAATATTACACAAACTATTGAAAATCCAAAGTATGTGAAACCCCCCAATGAAAGTATTGCGGGTTGTGTTCCAAGAATGTTTCCATGATGGGGGTATTATATAGAATTTTTTTGTTCCTTTTATGGTGTCAAATTTTTTTGTGTAATTTTTTTGAGTTTCATGGTAGTAGTTTTCATGGTTACAATTTTCATGGTATCTTTTTTCAATATTACATGTGCAAGTTTTGTATTTTTTATGGTTACATGTATCACTTTTCTAGATCACATGTGTCATTTTTCATGGTAGCAAGTGCATTATTTCGTGGTGACATGTTATCACAAAATGTGTAACCCAAAAGTCAAAAGAGGGAATACCACCATTTTGGCACAAGTATAATCTCATGGTTGTTCGTTTCATGATGTAAAATCCACTAATGTAATTTTTAAAATTTTCATGGTTCAAATTTTCATGGAATGTTATTTTGAGGTCACATGTGGAAGATTTCAATTTTCAACGATTGCTAATACCATTTTTCTTGGTTAAAGGTGCCATTTTTCATGGTGGAATGATACCACAAAATTTGTAACCCATAAGTGAAAGGAGGGTATGTTACAATTTGTACAAGCATAATTTCATGGTTATTTAATTCATAATGTTCAATTTATTGATATAAATTTTCAACTTCTCATAGTATGAGCTTGAAGTCACATAAGCAAGTTTTTAATTTGTAGTGGTTACAAGTTCTTTTTCATAGTTATAGTTTTGCATTTCATGGTTACATATGAAATTTTTCAAGGTGACATGTTGCCATGAAATTTGCAACCCACAAGTCAAACAAAGGAATGGTACCATTTGCACAAGCCTAATTCATGATTATTCAATTCACAATGTCAAATTTTTTGATGTAAAATATTAGAGTTCTATGGAAGTAGTTTTCGTGGTTATAGTTTTCATGGTAAAATTTTAGAGGTCACATGTGTAGGTTTTATGTTTTAAATTGTAAAATATTCTTTTTTTCATGGCTATAAGTTCCTTTTTATATGGTAGGAGGTATAATTTTTCAAAATGACATGTTACCATGAAATTTGCAACCCACAAGGCAAATCACATAACACTACCATTTGCACAAGCCCAATCTCATGGTTGAATGTATAAAAACCACAATATTAGGTAGTTGTTCGGGTAGCTTTGCACTACCTTTTTAAAAAAATTATGGGCAATCACTGTGGGCACCTTGTAGTTGTCTTTCAAAAATTTGGCATAATACCACACAATAAATTATTTTCTTGAACCAAAAGGTCTTTACTTGAATTGGAAAAAACACCCTCCTCCTTTGTGTTTATTTTAGGCTTTTGGAAACATATGTGTTTTTTAAAGAAAACGGTTAAGGCTTCAAATTCAATGGTGGAAGATGTGAATGTGTGATAATCATAAGTATTTTGCCTCAAAGAATGATAATAAGTATATAATGCATATGGTTTCATTTATATTGGGGAAAAATGTTGGCCTTACTTAACCTAAATGTCTAAGAAGCCTTGACCAAGATGGCACAGACAATTCAAAAGACCTAGGCCCATGTCCAAGAAGCTTGATATTTCACCAAAAAGATTTAGATAAGTCAGTACTTAGTGCAAGAGGCCCAAGCCCATTTCTATGAAGCCCAAACCACCTTGACATATTAAATTTTTATTTAAGAGAGTAATAAATTTCAAGTTCCATCAATACATTTATATTTATGAAAATTTTATTTCCATCATAATTCATAATATCTTGAAACATTATATTGTCTTTTGAAAGAACTAAAGTTATATGTTTTTAACATGAATTTTTTTTAATGATATTATAGAAGTTAATATGTCATTTGAAAATAATTTAATTTTTAAAAAATCTAAGAAAAAAAGGAATTTAAGGAACCATACTATACACTTCTTTCATTTTGGTCTTTTCTTTCCCAAAAAGATAACAAATTTCATGCTTTGCACATATTGTTGGATTATTAACATAATATAAACATCAATGTACAATGTAAATTTTGATTTTAAAAATTAATATTTGAATAAGTTCCAAATTTTTTTGAAATAATGTTTATATTAATAAATACATTATGTCCTTATTCAAGTAGTAAATGAAAATACATTTTACAATTCCCTTCTAAAACATTTTTATTTATGATATTTCTATTTGCATTAAAATTCATAACATTTGACAAAACTCTTCATGGTACATGTATTCACCATTTATATTGAACACATTATATTTTTATTTAAAATAATAAATGATATTGAAAATGCCATTACTACACTTCCATGTACATGGTGTTTTTAACTACTATCCATTATTTAATATCAAAACATTTACTTATCTTTTGTAAAATATTTATCTCTTTTAATGTGGATTTTTAGAATGTTTATTATAATTTTAAAAGGGGGAAGGAAAAAGAAAAAAACCAAGAGAAGGAAAAGGAAAAGGTGATGAAGAACTTGAAGATGAAGAAGAGTGATGATTATGCTTAGGTATGTGTGTGAAGCAACTTCATGTCCCTCTATTATCGGTTCTATGAGGTGATTATATTTGGAGGTACATATCCCATTGGTGAAGGAAAAATGCAAAATGTATCTCTAAATGTTAAATTATGTTTGTAATTGAAAATTAAAAGTTTACTTCCTATGCATCATTTATGATTTGGAATCGATAGATATATTTTTTAAGTTGAAACACTCCAAATCGTAAAAAAAATTGTTAAATTGTCACCCACCTAAATTATTTTTTAAGGGTTTAACACTATGTTCAACTTGACAATAAACTTTTAGTCATTCAAAATTTTGTTCCTATCACATATGTTATCCAAATTTAGTTTACATTGGTTCATTGGAAAATTAGTTACAAGGCGCACTTATTTACCCAATTTCAAACTCTGCACCCAAATCAATAAAAATTTGTGCCATAGAACCCAAAAGGGTTTCACGAAAGTAGAAATCTCAACTTGATAACACACCTTTAGTCACTCAAAACATTATTCTTATCACATACATTATCCAAATCTAGCTTACATCAATTCATTAGAAAGCTAGTTACAAGGCACACTTGCCTACCAAATCTCAAGCTCTGCACCTAAATCGAGAAGTTATGCCACAAAATTCAAAAGGTCTTGTGAAATTTCTCTAAGATTTCAAGCTCCCAAAATTACCCTTACTTACTTCCATTCTTTTAAAGGTATTATTATCATCCAATCTATTATCCTTCTTTCCACCATCTATTAAGACTAATCATTCTCCTCCTCCCAAAGGAAGTTGTATGAACAAGTTTTCAATGATTCAAATCAAAAATTATGTCCAGAAAAGAGCCCAACATGATCCAAATTCATGCCTTTAAATAAAAAGAGAGGAGAGAGGTGAAAAAAAACCCCAATTCAATGGCCTCTGGAAGGTTCGAATGCTTGGTGGCCCTTGAAAGGTTTTAATGATTAATGGTTAATGGAAGGTTCTAATGTTTGGTGGCCAATGGAAGGTTCCAATGTTTAGTGGCCAATGGCAGGTTCTAATGTTTGGTGGCCCTTGAAAGGTTCCAAGCTTGGTGGCCAATGAAAGGTTCCAAACTTGGTGACCTTCGAAAGGTTCCAAGCTTGGTGGCCTTTGGAAAGAGAAAGAAAGGCTTCTTTTTCATTTTTTTCACTTTCCCCCCAACAATTTTATTTATTTTTTCCATTAATTTTAAGGTTTTATTTTGCCATGGTTTTATTCCATTACTTTACACCTTTCCTTCCTTTTCCTTGACCTATAAATTACAATCATGCATTTTGATGTACTAAGTTTTTCATACATTCATCGAGTTGATTTTGATCGAAGATTTTTTTTTTTTCCTTGAATTCATGGTCTTGCGCATGACCACATTTTACGGGCTTCAAGTTACATAAATGAATGAAGAACCGCATCGAAAATCATCCTTAAATTTGACATTGATGTAACATCTTCATGATGAAGATCCCGAATTACAAAAGGTGTGCCCTCATCTTGAAGTTAAACCCCTTCGAGTTTGGTATTATTGTATTTTTTTTGAACTCTTGCACCTTGGTGATTTTGTTGCAAATCAACTTTGCTTCTGATGATGAACTTAAAACTATTTACAAAGGTTTTACGAAATTGAAGACACCTCCATCTTTGCATGGTTTTCAATTCCTAGCGTTAGACATTATGATTGGTTGGGCATTTTGATTCATCAACTACCTCCTAATAATAAGGCGAATTATTTAATTCACATGATTTGATGCATCCTATATTTCCTATAGTTATGAATTATCACTGTGTCCTAGCCCAAGATTCAACATGTAATTGCAGCTCCTTGTTGAGCTTATCCATAACCTAAATAAAATCTTCATTCATCATGAAATCCATGTTGCCATTGCCACCTATCACACTATTTATTTTAATCGTTATGTTGTTTCAAATTAGTCTTACAGTTATAGTGTTTGAAAATTATTCTATTTCCACTAGACCCTTCATTGACACCCTTTCAATTGTTTCACGAATTTCAAACATCCTCGTTTACATGACTACCCATTAAATACCAGAACAAGACCAATGTTTTGTTGAACATTACGAATTTTCATGTTTGATTCTAACCCCAACCCTTTAAAGATTTTTCACCCTTAATCATGTAACTAAAGTTCTAAAACTATTATTATTAACTTTTGTTGAATAAAAGAATTCACCTTACACTTCATTCATCCATATCAAATTTCCAAAAAAATAACCTTTCATGTAACCATGTGCACTTATCATTCCTTATTATAACATGGTCGCTAAAAACCCTTAATAGTTTTACCACACCCTAATATCCCTGATGCAATTCTTAATTGAGACTACTACACATGGCTATGTCAATATGCCTCACAACGTGCAAACTTTTGTGCCTTTCTAACCATCTCTACTAATATGCAAAATGTAACCTTGTTCCTCATACACTGTTAGTCTTTGCATTCTTGCTCTCTAAAACTCTAGTTATGGGTTAAGTTCGGCCTTCAAAAGGTGTCAATGATAGACTCCTTTTAGACTAGGGCAAGAACTCATCTAGTTGAACAAAAAATATTTATGGGTATTTGTGACAAAACTTTGGATTTGATGATTATGACGAATACCTAGATGTTGATGACAGTGGTGATGATGGTATGTTTTTCATAACCCTAACTTTGTTCACATTATATGCAACATGATTTCACTGTGTGGCATTTCATCTGATCGCTATTGGATATGTTTTGATGCCTTTTTCCATTTCATTGTGAAGCATTTTGTCTGCTTGGATCTTTCCATTGACCCTAGAAAACACCTACCTTTGTTTTTGACAAAAGGTCCCATATACTGAGAAGGTGCAAAATGTAAAACACACAAAATTTGGTTCAAAACATCTTTTGAGTTCTGCATCTATTGAAAAGGTTTAAGGTTTAACAAGAAAAACCATGCCCATAAAAATATATTGTAGTCCTTGTCTATTTTTTTCATGTTGGGGTGACAATTTCAACATTCATGACCAAATACCTATTGGCAACCTTGGTTTAAAGGGTTGTAGGAAATACTCTAAGTAAATAGGGTATTAAAATTTGAAACACTTAGTTCTAAGGCAGTAAAAATTCACTTGCACAAGGTAGAAAATAGATCTTTTAGATTTGTTTGGTCAAGGCCTTTTATATTCTTCAACACATAACACAATCCAACCCAATTAACCCAATCCCTTGCATGATGTTCATTTACAACCCTTTGAAAGTTCCATAAGGTCTTACATTTCTTAATTGTTATGTTAGGCTCACTTTACACTATGAATCAAGGCCAAGGTTGAACTCAAATCAAGCATTCCTATTAATGCAATTAATATTATCCCCAAGGGCTTTATACTAGGAGTCAAGGCTAAAAAAAAACAATTTTTTTAATCTACCATTTTATGGCTTGGATTTGGCCCTAGACCCTAAATCTTCTCCTTCTATATCATTTCATCTCTTTTCATTTTCCTCTCATTTTTCTATATATATTTGGGGTTAAGCTTATATGTTTGGTTGTGAATAATGGAAGGGATTTTTTTTTCTTGGAATACAAGCATGAAAAACACAATAATTACAAGAAGCATATGTCCATGTTCATCCATGGTGCTCTAACTTTTAGGGTTTAGCTTGAGAAAGGAAGCAAAGATGAGAAAAAGAATGATGCCAAGAAAGAAAGAAAACATATGAAGAGTTGAAACCACTTTTTGGTCTTAACAACTTTACAAATGAACTCATTGACCTCAAACAAATAATATGTTATTAGTAACTTGGGGCATGGAATCAAGAGATGCTCAAGTTACCCATGATTGACCCCAAGATTTTTTGCCTCAACTCCTAGTATAAAGTGAGCCTTAGTGCCTCCCCAAACACTAATAAAAAACCGAAGAATGGAAGCCACTATTGAGTTGACAACATGGTCCTACTAGAAAGAGATAGATGGATAGTGCTCCAATTTGGGAGTTTTTAACAAAAAATTTCAACTAAAAAATCATCCACCTCCCTAACATCTAGATTGAGCCCAAACGGAGCTCCCAAGAGCTTCACCTACTCTCTTTGGCCCACTTCCATCTAAACCATGTAGCAACTAGGTTTTTGTTTCCCCACTTTGCTATTCCAGTAGGCCATGGACTTTGCCATTAATGCGAAGAAAGTTGTTCATGAATTGGACTACATTCCTCACACTACCTTCTTCACCTTTGATAGTAATGGTTATGTCATTGGCATGTTGAAATATTGCCTTCTATTTTATGCCCTCCTAAAGAATGATCCCTTTGATTTCCACTTTGATATCAACATCCTTCATCATAAAATTAAATATTTCCCCTACATTGGTGTGGAATTTGGGCATAGAATTTTTGCTTGAACTTGATTCCATGTGTGAATATTATGTGTGGATGTGCTAGATGAGGATGTTTCATAAAAATGCATGCATCTCAATGAGAAGTTCTAATCTACCAAGGGAAGATTTGGTTTGAAGTTTGAACAATTGCTAAACAAGTATATGCATTTTAATGTCATTCAAAGAAAGGTAAATAGGGTTTAATATTTTCCAAAGGTAAGGGTAGGATGAATTTCATTATTACATATAGTAAAGGATGTCGTGATGTGAAGCATCATTTCATCCATCCGTCTTGTCATCCATCCATGGCATGGAGGAGACAATCATGTGGCAATTGATCTCATAGTGCAGCACATCCGTACAAAGCTTGGCCAACATGATCTTCGCAAAATCTATCCAAATGTTTATGTGATCCAATCTGCCTTCCAGGTTTGTTCATACTTTGTTTACACTAAGTGCGACAACAATGTGCAAAGATAAACAACGTGAACCCAAACTACAAACTAACAAAGTTTTTTTGGGTAGCCTTTGTGGAAAAATGGCCATTGCAAGCTAGATATTATGTTGTTTCATCTGCACTACAATTACAAATTGCAGAGTGCTGGCTCAACTTTTGTGATTGGGAAGTCCTTTTGAGCTTGTCTTTGAGTGCATTTGCAGATTCGAAGAATGCATATTCTCATTTGAGATCAGGAAACATCAACACATGATTTTGTATTCTATTTCGATCATCTCATACGCTTGGTATGTAATTCACATTAATTTTCATGTTGTGTTCAGATGCATCTTATGTTCTCATCAAGTGTCGTTTGCTCCAACGACATCCCTATCCTTCTCTCCAAGTTACTCTTACACCTTGCATTTGCATTCAAGATCATTGTAATATGCAGCAATCCAAACAGGAAGCATGTTGATACAACTCCCTTCATTGACAACAATCGAGCTTCAATTGTTTCCAACATGATTCACTGATCATCCTCGATAGGGGTGGCAATTGCAAGCACAAGAGGACCATGTGTACATGCATCGCAACCACTATGCCGCTTATGCAGGCCTGGTAATGATTTCTTTGCATAATGCACAAGAACTCCAACAATGTTCTCAAGTCTAGTTCCTCTAGCTTCTAGACCAACAACCACTTTTTCAAGAAGTGGCAAGCTTAAAGTGGAAAGATTATTGTACCACCAATCTATTCAAATTGCACGAACATGAGCACCAGTGTTGATTCCATTCCATAGCACACTCCCACCAAGGCTTTGCAGCAAGCTTTGATGTTCAGGAATGGGCCAATCGACCAAGGAAGGATCAATACATGCTTTAACACAAACAAAATGGATGAGCTTTTTTACTATTCCTAGCTCCTCCACCTATGACATTGACGAGGAACAACTCTCAAGGGCTCGCATAGAGTTCGACCAACTCCAAGGAACCACTTGTTGGAAAAAAACTTTTGTTTTCACAATTATGTTTCCATCTCCAAACTCATTGGTCATCTCCAAATACTCAGCCATACATCGCAGAACCACCACATTTGTTGCATTCACTTGGTAACAGAACTTGGTTGCAAGCTCAAAAGCTTCGGCACCTTTAAGGATGTCAATAAGCTAAATATGACATCTAGATGACTCTTCATTGTCATCCTCCTCTGACATCTCCTCCACCAACTTTGCCAATCTGCCACTCTTTAACATCAAGGGAAACTTGTGGAGATGAAATGTCATCTATTCTACTTTGATCTTGATGTCACTCGCAAGCCCTGATGTGCAAAACCAAGCTTGCCGTCTTCTTTGAAAAGCTTCAGCTTTTGATCCTAGCTTCATGGACCCCATCATCAAAGGCAAGCAGGCAAGTTCCATCCCAGTTCTCCCACTTTTTACTTCTTCAACTTCACCCAATTCTCCAAGGACTCAACTTTGGCCAAATTTTCGTAGCACCCATTTTTTCTTCCCCCACCTGCTGCTTTTTTTTTTTCTATGTTTCCAGATTACCTACTCCATGCAAATGCTTCTTAAGGTGTTATTATGAATTTATGAATTTTCATTTTATGAACTCTTAGTTTGAGGACTTTTGGGAAGTTGAAAATTGTATGGATAATTGTAGGATTTGCATTTTGAGTTTGTGGGTTAATCCAATTCCTTTGATTTATGGGACTCTTATTGATCAGGAGATAAACATCCATGGGTGGGCATCATTTTTGCCTACATGGCTGATGTTTATGCATGTAGAGGGAGTAAAGGCACTAATGATATCATCATTACAGAGGTTAGTTGTGAAGTGCCAAGTTCCAACATGACCCGTCCATCCGTCCGTCCGTCCGTTCGTCCTGTCATCCATCCATGACATGGAGGAGACAATCATGTGGCAATTGATCTCATAGTGCAGCACATCCGCACAAAGCTTGGCCAACATGATTTCCGCAAAATCTATCCAAATGTTTATGTGATCCAATCCACCTTCTAGGTTTGTTCATACTTTGTTTACACTAAGTGCAACAACAATGTGCAAAGATAAACAACATGTGAACCCAAACTACAAATTAACAAAGTTTTTTTGGGTAGCCTCTGTGGAAAAATGGCCATTGCAAGCTAGATATTATGTTGTCTCATCTACACTATAATTATAGATTACAAAATGCTAGCTCAGCTATTGTGATTGGGAAGTCTTTTTGAGCCTATCTTTGAGTGCATTTACAGATCCAAGGAATGCATACTCTCATTCGAAATCAGGAAACTACAACACATGACTTTGTATTCTACTCCGACCGTTTCATACGCTTGGTATGTAATTCATATTAATTTTCATGCTTTCAAATGCATCTTATGTTTAACATTACTTCATGTGTGTTATCAGGGTTTAAGGTTTAATGATATTTTTTTCTGACCTACTAAGGATTGGCAATGTTGATGGATTAGCTTGAATCCACTGAAAGTTGAAAAAGTTCTGATGATGACATTGCACTGATATATACTTGTAGGTGGTGGAACATGGCCTTGGTCATTTGCCCTTCACTAAAAAGCAAGTCATTACACCCACATGTACAGTCTTTTTGTTGGGATAGTTGTGATGATGGCAATGGTAGATAAATCTTCCATTTCTCTATGATCTTTTTAGGGTTTAGGGTTTATGGGTGAGTACCCTCATAGATATAGTCTGCAAGCTTTGAAAACTATTTAACTCCTCTGCTTTGATTATGGATCCAGGCTCTGTTTATGTTGGGGTGGATTTTTCTAAATAACTTTGTGGTGTCTCCATCATATGGAGGTAAGAAACAAAGATGTTTTGAGTTAGACGTGATAAAAAAAATAGAGCTAGGTCTCCTACCAATTGCAAATGGACTACATCTATGGTTAATGTCCAATCTAAGTTACGTGGTGGTGCTGGAATGTGGAAAAGTAGTATTGGGATGATGGAACATGATCATTTGTTTTGTGTTGCCTAAATGGTGTGGGTGTGTTGAAATCTCTTACTTTTTGGAAAATCATGTTCCACATATTAATGCTCTAATAGAATTCAATCAAGACACGTCAAAATTTGCACATGAATGTTGCAATCACTTGCAGAGAGAATGATGTGCCAAGCAACGTACAGAATCGGTCGGGCCATTTGAAACGCCATAAGAGCGAAATAATCGTCTGCATTAAGAACAACAAACTGTACAACAAGCAACAACACGTCATAACCTTCTCTTAGCAATGATGCATTACAATTATTTAGAGACGAAAACGCGTCAGCCCCATCATGATGGGATTGTGGAGAAATGGACATAATTTATGGATTCTACAACATGAAAATGTGGATTAAAAAACAATTGGCAAAATCAAACAATAACAACCCATAGTTTTCTTTGTGTTACGATAATGGAAAAGTTTTGTTGCCGAGTTTTCCTTTAACACCGTAAGAGCTGGAAGTTCTTTTAACCAACAAATAAAGAAGTGCCATCAAATTTTGAGATCAAATTCGCATGTACAACTCGATGTTGGCATTCATTTTTCTTGGTGCCAAAATTAATGAGTCGATAACAAGAGGCACTGGATTGTACTCCTTTCGCATTCAGGGTGAACTTTATCACAAAATCGGATCCTTGTGTCTTGTCGAAGGATAACATCCACAGTTTGCACAGTTGTACATTCATGATATGGAGAGCGAACGTCAAAATCACCATGTTGTTATGCCATCGCTTGATCCAACGACGTTGGATCGGTTGTTGACCATGATGTACAATATCAATCCCTATGTTGAAGTGTTCAAAATGGCAAGGGATATGATGGCAACAGAAGGTGCTCCCACGGATCTAAAATTGCGTCTCATTGCCTCTCGAACAAAGGATGTTCGTTGATACAATGTGCCAACAACTGATGAAATCGTTGCATTGATCGTAGGAGATGGTTCTGAGGTTGTAGGCAAACGTGACGTCATCATTGCTCAACAAGCTGGCTCATTTCAACACATTTCCTAACTACATGTGGGATACATGGCCTTACATTATTCGTTGTTATTTCCTTATAGTGAGGATGGATGGCATCTGAATATTCTGCTCAATGGTGTTGTTGTGTAAGATGTTGATGCGGATTTGGATGAAGACCATGCGAAAGAATTTGAGCATAAAAAAACACATCATAATGTGACAATGGCCGAATTTTACGACTATTAACTTCAACATCGAGACACTAATGGCATTACGTTACTTTGGGGTGGCGATTGAAGCAACAATACATTGTGGATGCTTATGTTGTTGTCGAACAAAACCACTTGAGGTATCTGCACCTGAATTATAAATAGCTTTGTGCAAATCTCTATCAAGGCTTCAGGATGCCATTGTTGCAGGTGATAATAACGTTGCCGCCATCGGACAAAGGATCATTCTGCCATTTTCTTTCATAGGACGTCCACATCACATGGTTTAGAATTATCAAGATGCCATGGCAATTTGCAGATGGGCTCATTACCCGAATGCATTTGTTAGATTCACTTGTAATCCCCAATGGCTTGAGATCAAGAGAGCGTTGTTCCCCAACCTCAAGATCGACCAAATTTGGTAACCCGAGTGTTTAAAATCAAATTGAAAGAGTTGATCAATGACATTCACAAGAAGCATATTATGGGACACACAATTATGGGAATCTATGTCATTGAGTGTCAAAAGTGTGGGCTGTCGCATGCACACAACCTCAAGATCAACCAGATTTGGCAACCCGAATGTTTAAAATCAAGTTAAAGGAGTTGATCAATGACATTCACAAGAAGCATATTCTGGGACACACAATTGTGGGAATCTATGTCATTGAGTGTCAAAAGTGTGGGTTGTCACATGCCCATAACCTCAAAATCGACTGGATTTGGTAACCCGAATTTTAAAATCAAACTAAAGGAGTTGATCAATGACATTCATAATAAGCATATTCTGGGACACACAATTGTGGGAATCTATGTCATTGAGTGTCAAAAACGTGGGTTTCCGCATGCACACATTCTCATCTTCTTTGTCGAAAACTGCAAGCCACACACGGTCGAAGATGTAGACCGCATGATCAGTGCTAACTTTTGAATCTAGAGTCAAACAAGTTGGCCCATAAGACGATTGCCAAATGCATGATGCATGGTCCATGTGGAGTTGTGTTTCCAAATGCCCCATCCATGGAAGATGGCAAATGCAAAAAACAATATCCATGCAAGTTTTAATCCGAGATGGTGATGGATGTAAACGAATATCTTATTTATCAACGCAGAGATATGGGGCACACAATTTTGGTTCATGGCATTGAATTGGACAATCGTTGGGTGGTACCGCACAAATGTCTATTTATCGACCAAATACGATGCCCACATCAACGTTGAGGTCTACAACAACATTCATGCAGGCAAGTATTTGTTCAAGCATGTTTACAAAAGACATGATCATGCAACTGTTGAGATTTCATGCCAGAGTGACAATGCCACCGAAGGGAATGTGGTCGAAGCCAATGAAATTAAAAAATATTTCAATTGTTGTTATGTATCTGCATCGGAAGCAATGTGGCGCATCTTCAAATTTGATATGCATGAGTAGTATCCTGCCATTGAGCATTTGCAATACCATTTGCCTAATCAACAAATGGTGTTGTTCGATGATGATGATGATGTGTAGGAAATGGCAGCACTGTCATCCATTTTTAAAACAATGACGATGAAATGGTTCAAAATAAACCAAAAATTGGAAGCTACACGAAGCCTTACATTTCATCAATTCCCTCAACAATGGGTATGGATTCGGAAGCTGAAATGATGGATAATGCGCAAGAGAGGCTTTGCCATTGGTCGCATGTATTATGCACACTCGACATCGGGTGAACATTATTATTTGCAAATGCTGGTGAAATGTGTCAAAGGTGCCACATCCTATGAGCATTTGCGGACAATGGATAACACAAAGCACAACACATTCAAAGATGCATGCATTGCAATGGGTTTGCTTGTTGATGACAATGAATGGTATCAAGCCTTGGAAGAAGCTAGTCTTTGGGCCTCAGGACAATAGCTGCGTGACATGTTTGCTTCCATGTTGATGTTTTGTGAGGTGACAAATCCCAGACAATTATGGGATGCACATTGGGAGTCTTTGAACGATGACATTGAGGCAATGGCACGCCGCGGGTGTGATGATCTAGTCGTTACCCTTTCTGAGGATGTGGTGAAGGATCGTGCATTTTTTGAGACCGATTAGGGTTTCATCCACAACAGACACCGCTTGGAAGATTTTCCAACGATTCCCAAGTCTAATTACATCCCTCCTATTCATGGAGGACACCAATTGGTCCAAAAACAACTAGCTTATGATCAACATTCATTGACCACAAATGTAGACAATGCAGAAGATAGGCTTAATGATGATCAGTGTAACGCATATGAAATTATTTTGAATGTCGTGACAAATAAAGAGGGCAAATTGTTCTTTGTGTATGGTAGTGGTGGAACTAGCAAAACATTTGTTTGGACAACGCTTTTGTCCCATCTACAAGGGAAAGGCAAAATTGTGCTTGCAGTTGCCTCATCAGGAATTGCATCTTTGTTGCTTCTGGGTGGTAGAACCGCCCATTCAAGATTCAAGATTCCAATTGATCTACACAATGAGTCGACTTACAACATCACACAACAAATGAAAGTGACTGAGTTGGTGCATAAAGCTGATTTGATCATTTGGGATGAAGCACCAATGATGCATCGCCAAGTTTTCGAAGTTGTTGATTGGACCTTGCGTGATTTGATGCAATTGGATGATGCACAAGCAACCAAAAAGATCTTTGGTGGGAAAACCGTGGTCCCTCGTGGGGATTTTCGATAGATTTTGCCTGTTGTTCCCAAGGGAGGACAAGAAGACATTGTTAGTGTTTCGTTGCCTTGATCGCATATTTGGCAGCATGTTATGATTCTTTGTCTTCATAAACATGTGAGTCATGGTAGCCAATTTTGAAGAGTAGCAAGAATTTGTCAAATAGGTGTTGAATGTTGGAGACAACAGTTGTCCTGCCATTGCATAAGAAGAAGGTGTTAATCTAAATTGGATCAAAATTTCGTCCCATATGAGGCTGCCAGCAGAAGATTATAGTTTAAGAGGATTAATCCGAACCATCTATCTAGATCACCAACGCCATTTTGGAGATGCCATGTATTTTTTGCAACGCAACATTTTGGCCCCAAAAATACTGATGTTGATGAAGTCAACAATGCAATTCTTGAATCGCTATCTGAAGAATTGCACACAAACCTGAATGCAAATTCTTTGACTCTGACAAAAGAAGGTGCAAGTGCTGTTGTAGGAGTTTCAATGGATTCATTGTATTCGGTGGAATTTCTGAATATTTTGTAATTCAACGATATTGCAAATCATAAGTTCGAATTCAAAGTGGGCGTGCCAATCCTTTTGTTGCGTAATCTCAATCAATCAATAGGATTGTGCAATGGTACGAAGTTGATTGTTAAGAGATTGGGTCAGCGTGTCATTGAAGCGAAGATCATCATAGCGAACAATGTCGGCAAACGTGTGTTCATACCCTACATCATCATGTCCCCCTCCAGGATTGACTAGCCATTTGTTTTGCGTCGTTGTCAATTTCTTGTTCGAGTGGCATTTGCGATGACAATCAACAAGAGTCAAGGTCAGACACTGAACAACGTTGGGGTATATTTGCTATCTTTGGTCTTTTACCATGGTCAGTTGTATGTTGTTATCTCATGGGTCACAAGCAATGCAAACATCAAGAATTTTAGCGGCCAAGGTCCCAATGAATACATGCGGAATGTGGTATATAGAAAGGCTTTGGAAATGTAGTTTGTAGTTGTAATTTTGTAATATGTACCATCAAATACACACACAGTTGTGCATTAGGCAGGGGGTTCAAACTAATTTATCATATACATACCATGCACGTAATGTTGTCGCCCAAGTTTTTAACACTAATAATTGAGGGCTTTACAAAGAGTAATTTCCCTCCCACAAACAGGGAGGGAAATTATGGATTGCTCAAGGGATCTCCCTCTTCTTCATCCTCTTTGGTGGGTTCTCTTGCTTCTTCAAGAAATTTCATTTTTCATCCACTAAATTACTTTCTTCATCCTCAAGATGGGTTCCAGGCATTAGGGAGGGTAACTCCTTGGGAGTTACCTTGCATGTATAAATGGGTAAATGCAAGGTTACAAAATAACAAATTTCAAAATGAAGAAAGACAATTCATGTGCAGTTCGCATTGCCAACATGCATATATGAAAATTTTAATATCTTACACCAAAAATTTAACAAAACATAATCAAATCAATCAATAATGTTAAGATCATATTCAAAACACATTTATAATAAAAAATAGTAGTAAATATCAAGGGGTTCCAAGAACATACATGATAATGTTTTTTCCAAGGCAATTAATGTAATGAATTAAAAAAATGTCAAAAGTAAATACATTCAATAGTTAACAAATCAATTTTTTGTTTTTGTTTAGGTTGAGATTTCACAAACCATGATGTTTGCAGTTATGTTCTTGGCAGTGTTGGAAAGCCCTTGATGAATAGGGTTGCATTTCCAGATCACCGTGGTAAATTTAAAAAAAAGTTATGTTAGCATTTTGTAAGACAAGATTTTGCTTTTTAAAAATGTATGCTGGATGGCCAATTACAACATACAAAGTGGCCTCCATTTTGAAGTGTTGAGGGTTTTATGCAATGTTAAAATATGCAATACAGGAGCTATTGATTTATCAGAAAAAAAAATCACTTACTGAAGGGTACCAGTGTGGTTCACCCAAGGTACTGACTACTGAGTCTCTAGTGATTTCTTTTTTTTGCTAATTTTGGTTTTTCCTACTTCACAAAATTGAAAAACAAAATCCTCCTGCTACTGACAACACATTACCTGCAGAGTGACAATTTCTTTTCAATTTTTTTAAAAAAATTCACAAATTTTTGTCACTTTTTTTTTGTTGTGTTTTCGTTGCCGTAGTTTTTCGGTTGCTTGAGCAGATCATTTAGGGTTAGGGTTTAGCAAGAGTTGGAAACCCGCTCTGCTGTTGTTGCTGCGCATAGTTGCAGCTCGAAGTTCATCGAGTCTTGCTGCTGTTGCTGCAATGGGATTTTTGCAGTAGGATTCTCTACTGCTCATAATGGCAAAGATAGTAGTTCTTCAAATCTTTTTGCTGCTGTAAAGATTTTCTTTTTGTAATAGTTGTTGTCCGGAATGTGCGGGTGAAGAAGGAAGGGGTTTGTGCGTGTGTGTTTTTGGGTTTTGGGGAAGATGTCTTTTCGGGGGCGAGGTCGAGGACGAGGGGGACGTTTTGGGGGACCTCCTGGCATTTTGCCTCGTGATGAAGATGGGAATGTTGTCATACCCAAGAAACAAGAAGGACCTCCCCCTCTTTATCCGGTGTGTGTGTGTGTGTGTGTTCATTTCGATTTCTGCTGCTGATGAGTTCTTGGAATTTGCACTGTGCAACATGTTCCTTTTGCTCAGAAATTAATGCCTGTTAGGGTCTCTTTCCATTAGGGTGCTGTGATCACAGCACCCTAATGGAAAGATGGCCTTAGCCGTTTACCTTCTGGTTACAAGAGCTTGAAATGCTGAGATTGTTGTTGTCTCTCAACAGCTTGTGCATACACAACACAGGATTGCATGAATGAACACTATTTTCTGTTTCACCCTTCTTTTTAGGATTTAGCAAAACGAGAATTCAAAGTAAGTTGTACATTCTGGGATGTTTGTGCATGAGACTAGTGAACTGTGAGCAGGCAGTGTGCATATTTCTGCATTTTTGGACAGCACTGCTGCATGTACAAATTTGAAGCAACGAGGATCATGACACATAGTAGAATGTGAACTTGGTTGACAATAGGGGCAGGAAAATTAGGTTTTTGAGGTTTTGTAAACGACAGGAAAGTCTTTTAGGAATAGACATCTATTACAATGCCGTGCTACAGAATTTGGGAACTCCATAGTGCAGTATAGTTTTGCCATATTTGAGTCAGAATATGATACTATGTACTGTTGTCTGTCAAAACATGCAGAAAATACAGCAGCTCCCTGACTTGCCCACCATTACTCCCAGGGATGAGATGCTAATTAAGCGGCGCCGACAGTTGGACCTTGCCTTAAATTCATCACCATATTACATTGAGAAACCCAAAGCAAAGACTGGTATGTAATTTCTTTAGTCTTATGTCAGGGCTAAATTCTGCAAACAGGTCAAGAGAGAACTTGAGCGCATATTCCACTGTGGTTTTATGTGAGTTCAGGGTTGATTATGTGCCTTAAGAAAATTAGCTCAATATCCATATGCATACAGAGTTGCAGGGAAGGTACCATGAAGTATACTAAAGGTTTGAGCTTGATCAAGCCCTGATAAGAAGTTTTGATTCGTTGTTTTGCAGAGGGGGTTGTAGCTGAAATAGAGCGGTATTCTGATCGGTATAGAGTGAACATCAGAGCAAATCGTCCACCTCTGTCGTCAGTGCTTAAGCTAGCACCTGCATACTTTCCAGTGGAGCTTTTGGGTCAAGGTTTACATTGTCGTTCCCCCTTCTCTGTTGGTTACTGCTTTCTTATTTGTTCCCTTATATGAGAATTTCATCATCCTCATCTGTTTCTAACCTAAGAACTTAGTCATTTAGTCATTGACAAGCATTCTTTTCTTTTCTTTTCTTGTTTGGCACAACTGAGTTTCTTCTTTTCTATTTTTGATGCTGCAAGATTAAGTCTCAAATACACTCCAACAAGAGACTTCATCAGCTTTCCTTCAGAAAATTTTCCCATTTTCAGAGAGAAGATTTATCTGAGCTAGCAATGAATTGACTTGATAGTTACCAGTTTCCAAAACTGGGTGTACTACCCACATTCCATTCAAATTTCATGGATTACTTGAAGCCAATTTCTTGTCTCCCTTTTTGTCTGATTCCATATATGTGTCTTATGAATTTGTGATTGCAGTGTATGTGTGGACAAGGTTAAATAGTGGTAAGGCATTAGATGCTGGAGTTTTGCTTCTCAACACCTCTCACCAATTGATAAATTGGATGACAACAGGTCGTGGTCGTGGAAGGGGCTCCCAAGTGGTTTCTTCAACACAATGGACGCTGCAGACAGGCCTGGCAAAGAATGGTGAGAAATTCAGTATGAAATTTCTAAATGCTTTTCTAGGCATTGGCTTTCCATTTACTGTTGAAATTGAAATGCACCTTATGACTGACCTGCAAATATCCACCCATTGGTCAGACTGACTGTACACACTCTATCAAAGGACTGAGAACAATGCAGGTATTGTGAAAAGGATGGAAGCAGATCCTGGATAGAAAGACAGTTTTCTAAGAGATGTGTGACTGTGGCAATCCTACAGATTTACATAGGTTGGATCAACTCGCATCTCTTGAACAAAGACATGGAAAGGATGAGGTACTACTTTCCTTGGCAATCAAACAATATGGAACATGCACAATCTAGGCTAACTCAGAATCTCTGTATTGCTCCAATAGTTTAGGTTAAAATCTAAGGTGCCAACTCTCTGTTGATTATCCCTCTGTTCACTTGGTTACTGACAGTGTTGCTATCTTCTGATCCAAAGCATGTAAGTTACATTGTTTGTATTGTACCTTGGGAAACATAACAGGAGAAAGGGGGAAAGGAAGGGGAAGAGAAAAAGCCAGGAGAGGGAGAGGGAGAAGGTGATGAAGAAAACGAGGAACTTGAAGATGAGGAGGAAGAGTTTGGAGATGATGATTATGCCCAGGTATGTGCAAACTTTTGTGCCTTTGTAACCTTCTCTACTGATGTGAAAAATTTAACCTTGTTCCTCAGGTACTGTTGGTCTTTGCATTCTTGTTCTCCAAAGCTGGGGTTATTGGTTAGGTTCAGCCTTAAAAGGGTGTCAATGATTGACTCCTTTCAGACTGGGGCAAGAACTCAGCTGGTTGAACAAAAAATATCTGTGGGTATTTGTGACAGAACTTTGGATTTGATGATGATGATGAATACCTGGATGTTGATGATGGTGGTGATGATGGTATGCTTTTCAGAACCCTGATTTTCTTCACATCGTATGCAACATGATTTCACTGTGTGGCATGTCATCTGATTACTTTTGGATATGTTTTTATGCCTTTTTCCATTTCATTGTGAAGCATTTTGTCTGCTTGGATCTTTCCATTGACCCCAGAAAACACCTACCTTTGTCTTTGACAGAAGGGCCTACATACTAAGAAGGTGCAAGATGTAAAGCACACAAAACCTGGCTCAAAGCATCTTCTGAGTTCTGCGTCTGTTGAAAGGTATGCTTCCTTCATTTGTAGGAATGTCTTAATTTCTAAATAACTGTCTTCAGATTCCTTAAGATTTGCACAAGTTAGCTTGCTAATTGAGAACCAAATCCATCTAGACATACTGGTTTTATTTTGCATCCTATCTTTACTCCCAAGTCTTCCTGTTGCTTCCTGACTTGTGACAGAAACTCAGTATGCAGGCTAGTGGGTAAGGTGATAGATAAGTTACTATCATTACCTGTTACTATTTGATGGTCACTAATCAAACTGGAGGACTGTCTCTGCTGTTCATACTACTAGTTTCATTGTTCTTTTCATTCTAGTTCTTCTCTTCAGTGTTTTTTCTTCTTCCCAGTTCTTCAGTCCTGTTTCTGGGACATTTTCCTTTGATTGAATACTCAAGAGAGTTATATCTTTACTACCTAAGGCCTAACATGGGTAGTTGCATTTTGTCATGTGGGTTGCACTGTTAACAAAATATGGTCAAGATTTTGACTATTTTTTGTCTCAAATATTTTGACCAGGTTTTTTTGCCTTCAAAGAGGAAGAGAAAGCAGATGAGATTGCTGATAAAATGGCATGTTTAGAGCTTGCAAGCCAAGGAGCAAGAGGGGACTCTGTTGACCAGATGTAAAACCTGAGGGCATAGGGCAAAGAAGTAGAAATGTCCAAGGATGGGATGCCCACCTCTGACGTAAGCTAGATGTATAGGCTTCAGCTTCTTTTGGAGCACATTATGCCATCAGGAAACTTTTAGTACTAGTCAATGAAAAAAGTTCAGACACAATGCCTGCCTCACCTTCTTTTCAAGCTTCAGGCCATCAAAAAACTTTCACTGTGAGTTGGGGGACAAAGTTCAGAGATGAGATCTTACCTGGGGACAGGTCCTAACTACTGATTTGATTGCCTTCTGAGCAAGAAAGACCTATGAAGAAAGTGTTGGAAGCTAGTGTGGCTAAAGGTTGGACAGATCAATGTTGTGCAGATCTTGACAAAGTATAGTTACCTTTCAAGGGATTGACATCACTGCAGCATAAAGCATGCTCTTTGTTTTTGCAATATGTGATGTACATCCATATGGTGATTCCCCATTTCTACATTTGTTGTAGGAGAAATGCAGACCAATAAACACCAATTTATTCAACTTAGATAACACATGGTTCAAATTCCTTTCATAGACATATGCTTTAATTAAACCCTTATTTTCAAGGATAGACTTTGTCATCAAAGACAGGATTGGTATTATAAAAATATAGATATAGACAAAAGATTTTTGACTTAGCATTTGAGGCAAGATGGATGTTTGAAGTTTTCAGCATTTGGTTCATAAACTTTGAAAAAGGGTTCTTGGGTTGTTGGACTATTAATAGTCAATGATTTCTCATTAAATTCCAATTTGATGGGCATGCACTTGTTGGTTTTATAGTATCTCTTATAACAAATTGATTCCATGGGCATTTTGGGGGTGTTTTCTTTATTGGTGCATTGTTTTCCCCTCAACAAAGAAATCAAGCAATTCAAGTTTTTTGTACTTATTACAGTGATGAAAAACTGAACTTCTACTTCCCGTCCCACTATTACCTACTCAAAGCCTTTAATCCCCATCATTAGAACTCTTGATTCTTCCTCTTCTAAGTTTTGATCTTTTACAATTATTGCTTCACTTTCTTTCTTTTGCCAAATAAATATCAATACTATTTCTATTTTACTGGGGATTTTTGGCAGTATGTTTCAATGTCATGTTGGATGATATCAGCTCTGTCTAAATGCATAATAACAATGAGCACAAAAGTTTAAAAACATATATGCAAAGTAGACTGGAACTTTGAAGATAAGAAAAACTAAGTGCACAAGTGTTGTGCAAGAACCCTGTCTGTAAATAGCCATTACACATTGAACTGTTTGTTCACTCAAACAACTAGGAAAACAGATTCAGACCACAAAATCTAACAATCCCATTGCCCTTAGAAAAAAAGTCCTCAGGCATAGACACAACCCTATTCTGCTGAACATTGAGAATAATGGTCCCTTTCTCTCTAAAATTTTCACAAACCTACCAAACCCTATTACAGATTAAATTGTTAGTTCACTCAAGATAACTAATGATCTATATGTGTCATGTTAATTCCAATATCTCTAGTACTGTTAAATTGGGTGTTGTCAATAGTCAGTTTTTCAGGTTCTTGAGACTTAGTGGTTCTAAAGTTTTCTTTGTGTCATAGATGGTTGGTCTTATTATCCTTCTGCACAATAAAGGCTACCCTCTAAAGATTCTCTTCAAGAGGACAAGAGGTTTGCTTGGTAACGGGAAATTTCTTTTGGAATTTCAGTCTTCTGAAGGATTTTGTACTGTCTTGTAAGTGGGGAGCTTTACGAGCCCCACTTGGTCATTGTTTGTCTTCTCCCTTTTGTGTGTTCAATTTTACTTTTTCTTCCTAATGTCGTGTGTCCTCTTTTGTTTATCGTTCTTTCCCTTGTATATTACCTACGTCTTTTCTTCTATGGTGTTAGGTACTAGCCAGTGGCATGGCTGAGTCTTCCCATTGCTTTCAGACTTGTGAACTTGCAACAGAAACTCAGTACACTGGAACTCACACAACAGTTCCATAGAAAGTGTTATTCTGGGATTTAATAGGTCGCCAAAACATAGCACAATTCTAAAAATTGTTGTCTACTGTGCTCTCTGACCTGTAGCCAAATTTGGTTCTTTACTCTTGTGGATGGTTGCCATTCTGGCTTCATCACAAAATTGAGAAAAAAAAAAGGAAAAAAACTCTGAGCAAGACACATGCAAACACAAGAGAAACACAGTAAAGACCAAAAGCACAACAACATATACGAGGGCATCATTGTTTTCCTAAAATTGGGGAGTATGTTTTTGATGGGTGAGAAATGACCAAGAGCCACCAAGAGAGCACACATCAAGAAACCTAAAACATTGCTTCTCAGAGACAATCTATATTGACCACTAGGCTACATATGTGAAACCTAACCATACAAACAAGCTGACACAAAGGTACTTCAAATGTTCAAACATGCCATGGTACCTTTGCAGTAGGACACTAATGAAGCTGCCTTCACACTTGGTGTTAGGGATTCAAGTGCTAAGTTCCGTAACACCATGCTAGTTGTTTAAGATCTAAACCTACCCACCATAAAATATAATGTTTGATTTTTACATTTTCATTCACACCTAGGAGATTAAAGTGCATATTAACAGTTAGATTAATGTTTAAATTTAATATTTTCTCATCATCATTTACACCCAATGACAAGTTATTTTGCATGTTTCCTTTTTAATTATGCTGGCTAGGTGATACATGGATAAATGGGTGGGTAGATAGTTGAGGCAAATAAGTAGGTGGGTTGGTGAGTAGACAAGTATGTAAATGAGTAAATAGTAAGTGGGTGAATAGGTAAAGACCAATAAATAAATAATAAGAAAGTTGGCAGGTAAGTTGGTAGATGGATGAATAGGTGGATAAGTGAATTTTTTTTTTTAAATCTTCAAAGTTAACATTCACTTTTTCACTTGAGTGAAGAAAATTTTAATTTTAATTTCAACTTAAATTTTTTTATTATATTGAATTGCCAATTAAATTTTTTACTTAAATTTTAATTTTTTCACATTTAGCTTTTTAAATTACAATGTCATCTCCATAACACATTACAAATGGAAGGCTTTCCATAGAGTTTGAGAGTGCACCTCAATCTCCCTCAAATTTTTAGTTTTGATTTTGATGAATTTTCAACGACAAGATTATTCAATATTCAATAACCCTTGCAACATAGACCTCAACATTACAAAACCACCTTGATGCACCCCTAGTCATCAAGGGTCTTCTACTAGCACCAAGAGTGCAACAAGGGGTGATTTGGTTTGGGAGATCTCAACTGACAAAACAAAACAAACTATTAGGTGATAGGATTTTAAATACAAAAGCTTAGTAATTCTAGTGTAAATTGGTGGAGTTCAGCTAGCCAATTAGATGATAACATGGGATATGTTAATGATGATGATGATTTGGAAAGCCATAGGGCTAAGGGGAGTGACAATTGTTGAAGATGATCAAATAAGTTGCGTAATGCCAACAATGGTTAGTCAAAGGTCATTCTAAATACCATTAGATTTATTTCTTAAAGAAAGGTCTTAGGTCTTTTAGAGAGACTTGACCATAGGTGTGTTAGTTATCACTTCGAGAAATCAACTTTCTAATGTAGCATCATCCTTAGCAATCATCTCAAACAAGACTAATTCATGTCAATTGGGAAAAACTAGACCGAAATTATAGAAAAGAAAAACATTGCACCAAGACTACAAAGGATGTGAAAATGTGATGAAATTCCCTTGAAAACACTGCCCCTCCCCCTTCTGAAGAATTTGATGAATTTTTCCCTTAAAAACAAGGAATATTTGAGAAAAGAATTTTTTAAAAAAACTTTCAGGTTTGAATTTTCCAAGTTCCAAGGTTTCATAAACTTTCAGAAACTTGCAAAATTTATCCTTCCATAGATTGGTTGGTATTTGGAATGCTAATCAAAGCCCTGACCATTTTTAAGAGTGTTTAGATTCACAAAATTGTGAAGGATGTTGCTTTTCACTAGGTCAATGACCATGTCAAAGCCTTTGTTAGGCTAAATATTTAGAAGGATCCATTTTGTCATTTCTTGATCAAACAATGGGCATAGAAAATCAATGTCAAAAGTTATGAGCACAAGGGTATTGCAATCTTTATGGATGAAGACAATGAGGAGTACACATTGAAGATACAAAATAAAAATTTAAAAACCATAAGTACGGACGTCACCTATTAGTAAAAAGGGTTGCTCTTTTGTGAATGAGATGTCATTGGGACATGATTACTACTTGAGAAAGAACATTCTATCATGAAATCAATGTTTCATTTTGGAATTGTAACTTGATGTAGTTAAACTATTACCTATGTAATTATTTAGCAGATAAATTTGGTGATTTACTTGTTGGTAAGGTTTCATAGTTTAATTATGATTTGGGCAAGGTGCATTGACTTTCACATGATAATTTATGTGAAAACCTTTTACCATTTTATTATGCATGTGAAATCACATGGGGAAGTCATAGGGATCCATGTGATGTGTAGACTTTAAGAAATTTCTTGTTTAGTTTCCTTTTGGTTAATATATAAGTGGGTGTTTGTGACCTTTGGAAACACCTTCATTTGATATAAATGAGTTATTGTATGAATGTAAAGTTTCATGGAATAGAATTGTGAAAGGAATCGAGATTTTGGTGTAGTTTATGTGAAGTCCATGGTAGGAGAATGGTGTGGCATATCAGTTATACATAGACAATAGAAAGGTGAGAAAATAATTATGTAAACAAGAACATAGATTTCCATAGCTATGTAATAAACATACATAGTTTTGGTCCTATACCCGCTTGTGACTTACATAACCACAATCAAGATATATCATAAACTTCTAAAGAACTAGACACTTATATGAAGTATCATTTTTTTTCATATATGTGTTATATCTCATTGAACCTTACATGAAATTGAATTCCATAATTTCCAAAGTTGTAATTCCTTCAAAGTGAACTTCACCCCTAGTAAATGTTCTAACTTGTAAAATTCAAACCTTTCAAATCAAACAAACCTTTTAGTGTAAAAATGTTTTAAATGGATTTGGGAAGACAACGAATGGAAAATTTAATATTGCAAGCAACATTTCTTCAAAGTCTAGTCAACACAATTGGAAACTAATTAGCTTCTTTTGGGACTTGGACTAGAGGTAGGCTTAACGTTCAATATTATGAAAGGTATTAGTAGTTTTCCCTTTCAATTGTTGAATTTTTAAAAAAAAAATTATAACAAATAAATTGGACGTGCAATGCATGGTCATAACCAAGAAGGAACAATCACAATTTTGTTTCAAAAACATTTTAAATTTATGTTCAATAAATATATTAAGCAATGCTTTGCATTTAGTGAGTGAAAGGTATCTCAATTCATATTTTTACAACAAATTGAAATCTTATGGGATGTGTAATGGGTCTAAAAGTAAGGTGTTTTTTTATATTGTGGTTGGGTCTAGAAATTATGGTAGTATGGTTCACATGTTGTGGACGTAACAACAAAAAAATCTTTACTTTGAAGGTGTTTGAAATGATGCCATGTGATGCTTTGAAATTTTAAATTGCATTTTTGAGCCTTCAAGCCTACCTCCACTAACAACTTAAAAAACAAATTTTGCTCAAATAAATTGATGGAACAAGATCCCCAACTTCATATTTTATGAACAACTTTGGGAAGTTGAAAACACTATTAAGAACCAATGTTCGTTAGTTTTTGCTTTTCAAGAGAACTTGTGGTCTTGGTGTAACCAAAGGAAAAGGGTATAAAGAAAATCTCCTAGTCACATAATACTTATACTATATCTACAAATCTTATGAAACAATTCCTACAGCTTACATCCTTGAGATTGCCAATTCAACATTATTATAACCTCTTGGTGCTATTGTTTTATCAAAACAAAGTTCAATAGTCTTATGTGAATCTCCAATGGCACATACTTGGTAATTTCTTATAATTTATTATAGTGATAAGATTCAGTTTGCTACTAGGAACAGATCCACACATTGTGAATGCAAAATCTAATGGGGTCTGGCTTGAGGTCAAAACCCTCAGTGTTTAGTAAGTCCATATGAGCTACTAACCCTCCTTTTACAATATGCAACAATGTAGAATAACACTTGGCTTGATTTTAGAAACATGTTGATTTCTAGGTATGAACCAAGGATGAATAACATTTACCAAGTTGGCTTACAACCACTTAGGAAAAATAGATTTCTGTGTAGAAAGGGTCTATGGATAAATTTTATTAATTTCCCATTTCTGTTCCTCTTTACCTGCATTCTGCCCAACCCAAGGACACCCCACTTAGGCTTCTAACATTCACTCAGACATATGCCTTACTAATTAGATCGAGGAAAGGTTCAACGAAGGTACCATGTAGATGTATCTTACATGCTCCTATCTTTAGAGCTCGAACTTCCTTTTGTTCGTCATCAACCCTCAACATCAACCCCTTATAGAGTTTAATACTAATACGAACACATAACTTGCCATAGTGTAGTCATCGGTGTATTGGAAATCAAATAAACACAGCAACTACAAATCTCAACAAGCTACACCTCTACTCTTCTGAAACAGGATCAAGAAAAACTAGACAGACTTGCTAAATTGCCTTTGATTTTTCCTTCTTATGATGTCATGCACCATCCTATTCTCCACGCCTCCATTGAATGTTGTAGCTTCCTTAACAACCCATTCCTTGCTATTGATATGTTCCACATAATATACAAACAAACAAAGTTTTTTACCCAACCTCACAAGTCTCCTTGAAGCAGTCAAAGTAGCCGCTAGCAAATAGTGACAATAATTTTCTTCATTAGCACGTAGAAAGTTGATGGCTGCTCAAAACAAAACAAAAACCCTAAAAAATGGCTATGTTCATATGAGAAAATACCCAACTAACTTCCTATCCGGTCACATATGTAACCCTTCCCTTCTTTAAAAAGTTGAGTACCTTAGCTTTTATAGTCCAATAGAACATGATAAATCTGTAGATCCCTGCATGATCTTTCCCATTGGTGCCCATTAGCGTCTGTAATGATGCATACCTTGTTTCTTTCTTCAAAATCAAAATTCCTATTCCCATCTATGTATTCAACAAACTGGTATGGACCTTCCCAACTCAAAGTCAAAGCTTTCTTCTTCCTTGGTTTTTTCATTTTGACCATTGTATGTCTAGTAACCAATCCTTCAAAGGTTTGTTTCCCTTTTCTAGTAGCATAAATCTTCCTTTGATTTTTTTGTGTTTGTTCTACATTGAATAACATTTTCATGGATGCTTGCTATCAGCTTCATCTTTTGTAGAAATTGCGTTGTAGGAATTTCTGCATCAAGAGTGTCATCAATCGCATTAGCCAGGGAATGTTGGTAATTGTCAACCCTAAGATGTGGTGTGCACCCAATCATTATCATGAAGAGAGAAAACTTAGTGCTGGCATGAATCCCACATCTATATCCAAACATGACCTTGGCGACTTGCTCATCCCAACAATCCATATTTTATGGTGTTGTAGGGAGCACGATGATGCCATGTTTAATAATTTTGATTAAACGTTTCACCATCCCATTGCACTAAGGCAATTGGGGTGTTATGTGTTGATGGTGGATACCATGGTCCTTACACATAACATCAAATTTTGCTACCCATTCCCCTCCATAATCAATCGGCACAAACTTTGGAACTCTGTATCTACATATTACATCATCCTCCAAAAATTTGGCTGTCATCTTGGCACCATGGTCAGCTACAACTTTTGCCTTGCACCACTTGGAGTAATGATCGATGGCAACTAGAATGTATTTGTTTCCCAACTTAGTTTCAGGTAATGGTTTCACTGTATCCAGAACAACCTTATAAAATAGTTCACAAATAGGTATGTTCTTCAACTCTTCATCCTCAGAGGGAATGCTACCCACTTTTCTCACCATTTAGCACTATTGGCATATCCTCATAGTTGTTTTGACATCCTTTGTCATATTATGCCAAAAGTATTTTCAATAGATTTCAACCAAGGTCCTTTGTTTTCCAAAATGCCCCAAATCTTCGTGCATCTAGATTATCAATGCCATTCTTGCCTTTGGCTTAAATACTAATAACCTCTTAAAGTAGAGCCTTTGATCCTACAAATGATAGTTTATTATTCTCTTCCTTGCTTTCTTGCTCTCCTCAAGATCAACTATGTCTAGCAGTATGCCTGCATTCAACAACTCCATGCAAGTTGTGTCCTTCCAAAAATCAATGTCCTTCATGTTCGTCCAACATTTTCTTCTTCATCAGAGTTTATGTGACCTAAATCGTGGTCACCAAATTTATATAATTCTTGAACAGCCAACATTAGTTCCAATTGTTGTTATCTATCATAATATTTAGGTATCTCCCTCTTTAGTCCTCTTTAGTGCTTGTTTACCATCATTATTTTTCATAATTTCATTTTTTTCAACACCTATTACTCCAATCTCCTCCATAAGCAAGTCAGGCTCCTTATCCTAGTTTACCTTTGTTACAACATCAAGCATGATGGTCCCTTGAAAAATGCCAGTGATTGATGCCAAAACAACATTTATGATGTTGTGTAAGTTTTCTTACATGTCTCCTAAAACCAAACCACTATGAACCCTCACCGATTTGAATAGAGAACATCTTTTCTTTTGCTCCAAGTGTGTCAACTTGCATATTCCAAATGTCTTGGATCTCTTCACTAAAGTTGTTGTCATCTGTGGTAAGACCCACTAGATTTCTACCCAAGGCATCAACATTTATATGCTTCAACCCCAGTCGGTGCAGTATCTTGAAACTGAAATCCTGCAACATATCAATCCACCTACCTTTCGTGCCATGCGCATCTGACACTGTTGCTAACCATTCAAGTGGCTTGTGATCTATTCTTAAGATGAAATGGTTCCTATGCAAGTACTATTTGAAATGCATAATGCCCCATATCAATGCATAACATTCCCCTTCCATGGAGTGAAACTTCCTTTATGCTACTATTAAACTCTTACTAGCATAAGCCACCACCTTCTCAAGTTTGCTTTCCTTTTGTGACAAGATGGCTCTAAGACCTTTTGGTGACTAGACAACATCAAGACAAAATGATTTCTTGAATCAGGCCATATAAGCACAGGCGCATCAACCAATGTTATTTTTAGAACCTCAAATGCTTGTTGATAGCCCAAATTCCACACAAAGTCAATGTCTTTTTTTGTCAATTCAAATAGCGAAGCAGCCACTTGTGAATAATCCGAAACATAATTATGATAATACCCAATTAAGCCCAAGAAAGACTTGATGTTGGTGATCGTTTTTGGTTCTGGGAAATGCAGAAGTGTTTCAATTTTACCAAGGTCTGGTTTAGTGCGTTTGTTACTAACCACATGGCCCAGAAATGTGATATTTTTTGTACCAAAACAACATTTATTTGGGTTCAATTTTAGATTCACTTCTCTAAGTTTGAAAAACACAACATCCAAATGTTGAAGATGTTTCGCCCAACTCTCATTGTGTACATTGAGATCATCAACAAATACCTTCAGGAATTTGTCTCCTAAGTCCTTAAAAACCTCTAACATTGTCTTGGTAAAAATGTTAGTTGCATTTTTAAGACCAAATGGCATAACCGTCCAGTCATACAACCTAGTTTTAGTGATCAATGTTGTCTTTTTCATATCTTTAGGAACCATTCAAATTTGCCAAAAACTAGATTACAAATCCAATGTAGTAAACTAGGATGATTTTCCCAACTTGGAAATCACATCGTCAATAAGTGGCATTAGAAACGAATTTCAGCAAGTCTACATGTTGAGTGGTCAATAATCTCCACAAAAACACCTACTCCCATCCTTTTTTATTGGCAGAGTGACGCGACATGCATACTCAGAGTTGGTGGGCTTCATCTTGCCCAAATCTACCTAGACATCAATTGTCTTTTTACTTTTACCTCTTCCTAGTATGACAATCGACCAAGAGATACCTTGCAAGGTGGGAACCCTTGTGTGTCCATAAAATGTTCTCCAATGGTGCAACAACCTAGTTCACCTTTGTTCCAAGTAAAAACATCTTGGTAACATTCCAGGACCTTTTAGAGCTATTATTTATTCTTTTCATCCAAATTAGGATTGACTTGCACCTTTTGGCAGATTTCCTTCCACCTTGTGCTTATCTCATCATTGTTAGACGATGCCAATTGTTCGCTAGAGTTGTTGTTGAGGCCACCACTCTCTACTTCATGAACTTGTAGCAGTACTAGAATTTTTGTATAGCTTGTGGACTCAAACATGGCATTTTTCTTTTCTTTGCATCAAAAACCCATTTAACCCAATCAACATAGTTGTTTGTGTTTGTTATTTCTTCCTCCATAAACCCACCAACCTGTTCTTACAGTATCAGTTGTAGAATTTATTGTGGTCCTTTTGACAGTACTAAATTTTCAAACTCAATACCCCTAAACGCATTTTCATCACCAATTTGCTCAACTTGGTGATGCCCTTCATCACAATATTCACCATTATTAGTATCAATGTTTGAATTTAAGGCAAACACATCCACTCCTTTGGGCATGATAGGATTGTATTGATACAGAATCCTAATAGTGATGTCAGAATCACCACTCATATGTGTGTTTTCCAAAACAACATTGACATCCCACATCAGAGCTTATAAGTTTCTTTGTAATAGATTTGCCATAGTTAATGGCAATACCTCCACATTGGCCTTTAGACCATGTCTTACTTGGATCAAGCCTTGTTCCACATCCATGATTACACCAATTTTTATCAAAAAATCCAGTCTAAGCAATACGTCATAGCTGTCTGTATCTACCACCATAAAGGTCATGGTGCATTGTATGCCTCAAACCTTGATAGGTACTTCATCAATTCTACCCATAGCTTGTGTAATGACTCCTAATGTAGTTTTGTAAGTCTCAGATCCAATAACTAAATGCATTATGCCTAATTCTCTAACCACTGCAACATCCATAATAAACATGGATGCTCCAGTATCTACCAGTCCCTCCACCACAAGCAAATCTCCACAAGCAAATGGAGGGTTTTCTCTGATGTGTCTTGTTGATGCAGATCTTCTTGAGTGTTAGAGATGTTAAAACCATAGATACTTGATTGTTCGTTGCCTCTGAATCCTTCTTTCATTTAGCCAATTTTACTAAACTTTCAAGGTTTTCTAATTCCCCTATTATCATAAGAATTGTCTCCATAGGTGAAAGGGAAATCTTCCCTTTAATGAAGTGGGAAAGAATCTTAGACCTGATTGAAGTCTCCTGGCTTACTCATGTCCCCCCTCTTGTAGCTTTAGAAGTCAATACAACTCCACCTGGTGCTATTTTAGCAGGCATCCTCCTCCTTGGTACTCAAATGTAAGAAAAGAGATTTTCATTTGTACATAACTTGTTAAGTTGTTGCATGGTTACCTCCTCATCATTTAGTAATACCTCCAAAAAGTTTGTTGTTCTAGAGTGGGACTTCCCATCCTTGGGTTTCTTCCAACACTTGTCCTTTAAATGACCTAAACCTGAATAGAAAGAACATTTTATTCCACAATTTTCTGTCCTATGAAACATGCCACACTTGGCACATTTTGGCCGTGGTTCATTTAATCTTGGATAGGTGGTGGCTAAATGGTCTCCTCTTTTGTAGATTTGGCATCTTTCGAACACAGCGGAAGAAGAATATGCCTTCGGATAATGCACATTCCCTTTGAAAAAATTGATAAGTGTGTTGTTCAAAGTAGTGATCCATTTCTCCATCATGGTCTCTGAGGCTCCTTCTTCTTGTTCCCTTTTTAGAGGTTCATATGGTGTTTCTCCAAGCTCGCCCAACATTCTCTCCAATTTTGTTGCAGCTCCCACTAATTCTTCAATATTTGTAAAAGCCCTCACCACACACTACTTTCAGATTTTTGGCCTTAATCTAGCCAAAAATCTTCTTCTTTACTCAACATCATGTATCCTGCTTCTCTAAAACAGCTTGTCAAGATGTTCAAAGTATTTTTGAGCTCTTTCTTTGGGCTCTTGTTTAATGGCATTAAATTTCATCTTGATGTCATCAACATCAACATCACCATATTTTTGCACTATTAAAGTTCGTAATTTAGTCCAATTAATTAGTATTGGCTACAACCTCCTAAACCATTCCTTAGCCCCACCTCGCAAATGCAGCTTTGCAATTTTGAAAAGTTTATCTACATTCAAATCTTGCACCTCCACAGCCATTATGAACCTTTATGCCCAATCATTGGCATCCTCATGGTCCCGCCCCTAGAACAATTCATCCATACCTTATAGGCTAGTCATTTTGTAACGTTCAACTTTTATTTAAAATTGCAACATCATCTATTGCACATCCAATGTTCCATTTTTTTTCAACAAATGCCTTCCCACATTCTGTTGCAACCTATCTTGTTGCTACAACTAGTATCTGTGTCCCCTACATATTCCTGACCTAGCCTAATATATTCAAGATAGTAGAACTTCTACACATTGGCTTTCAAACCTGTGTCTGCAGGTATCAAAATACCTTCAAAACAAACACATTCCTCATCCCTTTGTCATCCTCCCTTATTTTAGTTGAACTGAAGGACCCATGATTATTGAAATAGAGATGGTATGATAAACCACCCTCGCCTATGAGACCATGCCCTGGTCTTCAACCACATCGCCAATATGGAAAAGAAACTAGTATGGATAACACTAATGGTAATCTCCCTACTTTTGTTTCAGAGGTGTCAAACCAGTCATCTTTAGATATATGAACCCTAAAAATTTCATGATCATTGAACTTGCTTATGGTTCCCATGAAAATATTTCTTCATCAAATTTTGAGAAGCCATATTGAATTCCATGTGATACCTTAATCCTCAAAAATTGTTACTTACCATCTAAGTATTAGCCCAAAAATTCAAACTAATCTCCCTCTTTACTGGTCTTAAGTTTATGATATTAGATGGTAGGATGGAGAAATTTTGTTCATCTGTGGACTCCTGTTGGTATTGCCACCTTTGTTCTAAATCCCACCATATTCTCCAACTTATGATGTAGGATTTTGATTTAGTGTGCTCCACTTTAAGAACATTATCTCCATTTCGAAACAAGTCTTCTATACTAGGTATGAAGAATCTGACAAAATGGTTAGGTGAAGCAAAAAGCTAAGGAATCCAAATGTCTCTTATTTTAAGTACACTACTCTGCCTTTCAGGAATTGAAGGTGAAACTCTATGCAAGGTATGAAGTGTAGTGATATTACTTTTGTAGCTCTGAAATTGATTCCCATCCCCTTGCTCCATTCCTTATTTCTACCCAAACCTAAGTGCATGTATAAAAACCATTATGAACTATTTCTACTACAACATCCCCAACATGGGTTTTGTTAGGGTTTATACCTACAAGTATCACTATGCCAAATTCCAACAAACGTAAAATTAGTGCTCCTATTTGAGGTCCATTCTACCTTCTTGGACAGTTGAACCTGATAACCAACTATTGTTCATGGATTTCCTGTGTAACATCATCTATCTTAATCTCATCTGCACAAGATATGACATACTATCCTAATTGTCGTCATAATCCAATTGCATACGATATGAGATAAACTACAAACCTAACCTACCTATGATACCAAAAGAAAAGGGTATAAAGAAAATCTCTTGGTCACATAATACTCACATTATATATACAAATCTTGTGAAACAATTCCTACAACTTACATCCTTGAGACTACCAATCTGACATTGGTATAACCTCTTGGTGTTATTATCCTATCAAAACAAAGTTCAACATTCTTATGTGAATCTCAAGTGGCACATACCTGATAATCTCTTCTAACTTATTATAGTGATAACATTCAGTTTGTTGTTAGGAACAAATCCACATGTTGTGAATGCAAAATATAATGGGTTTTAGCTTGAGGTCAGAACCCTCGATGTTCAGTCAGTCCATATGAGTTGCTAACCCTCCTTCTACAATATGCAACAATGCAGAAAAACATTTGGCTTAATCTTTAAAACATATTAACTTTTATGTATGAACCAAGGATGAGTAATGTTTACCAAGTTGGCTTACAATTATTCAGGAAAGACAAAATTTTGTGCAGAAAGGGTATATGGATAAATTTCTATTAATCTCCCATTTATGTTCCTCTTTACTTGCATTTTAACCCAAGGACACCCCATTTAGGCTTTTGGCACTCATTCAAACATCTATCCTGCTAATTAGATCGAGGAAAGGTTCAACCAAGGTACCATGTAGATGTACCTTACATGCTCCTATTTCTATAGCTCGGACTTCTTTTTATTCGTCATCAACCTTCGGCATCAACCCCTTATAGAGTCTAATAAAAACACATAGCCTGCCATAGTGTAATCATTGGCGTAACAAAAATCAAATAAACACAACAACTACAAATCTCAACAAGCTCCACCTCTACTCTTTTGAAACATGATCAAGAAAAACCAGACAAACCTACCGAATTGCCCTCGATTTCTCCTTCTTATGCTGTCATGCACCGTCCTACTCTCCACACCTCCATTGAATGTTGCAGCTTCTTTAGCCATCCATTCCTTGTTATTAATCTGTTCCACATAATATACAAACAAACAAAGTTTCCTCCCCAGCTTCACAACTCTCCTTGAAGCAATCAAAGCAACCGCTAACAAACAGTGACGAAATAATTTTCATCATTAGCATGCAGAAAGTTGATGGCTGCTCAAAACAAAAACAAGAACCCTAGAAATTGGTTGTGTTCACATGAGAAAATACCCAACTAACTTCATGTCCAATTATACTAGTTCCAACCTTTTTTTCAAATTGAAAGAACCCCCCTTGGATTCTTTACCTCCTTTATGAATTTTTGTTCCTTGGAAAATAAAAACTGGAAAACTTCAACGTTTCTACAAATAATATAATTAGTGTCAAAGATGCCAAGGTGCTATGATAATTATATGACAAAAAGTTACAATTGTCAAATTTCAATGGGCGTCATTTAGTGTCTCTCTCTTCATTTAATAAGACTTATCCAAGCTTTTGACCTATACATCCAAAAAATAATTTTCAAAGAAAATTGGAATTGACAATAAATCTCTTTAAAGAAACATTTATGGGTTTACCATGTCCAATGACATTAACAAACAAGTCATTCATCCACTAGTGCACAGCAAAAGGATAGAAGAGAAGAGTGATGGCAGCAACAAAGGGCATGGCATGGCCCTCAAATTATCACCATGCTTTTATCCTACTAAAATGCATACTTTTCACTACAAGAAACAAAAGGCATTAGGCTAATCAAGAAGTCAAAACAGAACAACATGTATATTGAAAAACAAATAGCTTGTATTACATATGTGGAGAGATTTTTTCAAGACCCAGCTGTTCTTAAGGAAGTGTCTGCTCATGTTTGGTGGATCTACCTATTATGGATTAAAAACCTTTGTTAGTGGTACCTAATGTGTTGAAAGCAAAGAATGGAATGATTTAATGTAAAATCCTGTAATGATCCACATATTTGTGGACATGCAGATTGTAAGATTAGGTTAGAATTTAGCAATAACTGGCACCTTGGTTATGTAATTCGAATTGTGATTAAGTGACTTGGTCTTGTTATAAGTTCGCATCTTCACTTGTTACTTCGTTTTTTTTCTTTTTTCTTTTTTGGGTCCTTGTATGTATAACTTTGTCTGTAATAAAAATATGTTCATTAGCCTCATCATGCAAGATCCATTTGTCGCTTACCATGTAATGTTAGTTCTATTCATTAGTGTGGGTGAGGTGAAGAAGGGTGGGATGGGGTGCACTCAAAGTGTTTTTTTGTCTTTGGGTTTGTTTTGTTTTTGCAAGAAGCTATGTTGATTGGCTCAATGTAGAAAAATTCTTGGACATGTCAATAACATCCTCACTCAAGCACTCATCCTTACTCCTGTGATCACCAATCTGAACAACACCTAACAAAACTAGGTTGAGTTAGATGTCCTTCTGCAAGAACACAAATGAAAACAAGAGCAGTTTGCACTTCTTGCAAGCCAGATGCCTTAGATTGATTCCTGAATCCATGAAGGAAGATAGATGGCACAGATCTTGGCAAATGTGCTGGAACCAGAACCATCCCTTCGGAGTCTGGTCCTTTACAATCTACTTGTTCAGAGTTCAAGTTCATTTACTCTGAACTGTGTGTTTGTGTTTTGAGAACATGGAATCCTTGATGTTCTTCACTACATCTAAGAACTCTGATGAAGAAAGAATTTTCTTCTCCTTTGTGCAAACTAGTTTTTCTATGTGAAGCATTGGAGTTGCAAGCTTACAAAGTCACACCACAAGTGAAGTATTGCAATAGGTCAGAATAATTCAATGCCACACTATCCATGATGTATTTCCAGATTTTGAAGACCAGCATTGGAGTGCCTTGATTACCAGGAGCTCCAAGAAATACATTTGACCTCAACATGAAACAAATTACTACAACCCAGTTCTTTCTTACACTAGTTACCTGTGAATGTCTTGGAGCTTTTAACCTGATCTTCAGGTTTTGCAACATGCCCATGTGAAGAAAACATTGAAAATTGAATTTGACTTGCATTTCTACAAAGATTGTCCGACACTACTTGTGAATTATAGCATTTTTTTGCATCAGCAAAGACCACATATTACACCAGCAACTGCAAACCCAAAGCCCCCCAAGAAAAAGTGCACAACAGTACACTATTTGGAGAAATGTTCCTTTGATCAAATGTGTCTCAGTTGTGGTAATCTACATGTTCCATTGCAGAAATAAGCTGCAATGGGATGATATTCTGGTCACCAGTTAGTCAAAATCAACACAGCAGCGTTGAGCATCAGGACATGTTTCAGGTTCTTCCTGCACACCGAGGGCAAACACTTATACACACTTTTTGCAATCGAAAGGAAAACCAGAACTGCTGATTGATGGCAACAACTTGTACACAACAAGCTATGAAAAGCCACAAAGCTAAAGTTGATCCAAAGAGCAGAATATTCCTGTACACAGTTTTTGACAGAGAATGGTGACAAATTGCAGGAAATTCCTATGACTCTTAACCTAAAGAGTGGGATGCATAAATTCCAATGTTTTTTCCAGGTTCTCAGTGGCAACAAAGCGAAAATAACTGTGACCATCTCAATTGCACTATTCAAAACTCTCCACATTTTATTTTATTTGTAACCTCCAGTTTGAGCAAGTTCCAACTTAGACAAAAGGTAGGAATTGCAAGAACCTGTAAGTTGAGGATCATAAGACTGCCAAAAAACTGCTGACCATATACATGAGTAGTCAACAAGGTCAGATGATTACCCTTTGTTGTCGTCTCTTCTCCAAAACTGCTGCCAAGGGGGGATGACCTGCAAACAAAAATTGACGTGGACTCCACAAAGGTCTTCAACTTCAGTTGTAATGCAAAGTTTCTCATGTATGGGATTGAGTCCTGCAGGATCTCTCACACTAGTCAATGGAGGAAGACATATGACTGAAGTTTTGTTCGTTATCCCCATCTGAGATATTCTTCTTTGTTTGCATGCTTCAAAGGGGCTCCCATTTTCTTAGAATAGGCCAAATAGGACACACTCAAGTTACCATACCTACAGAAAAATACCCAGACAAAGAGGAGAGAGAGAAACAGCTATCATGGGCAGTTGGTACTTCGCCCAGAATGAGTAGAGAGCATCCACAATGGTGGGCCACTACAAACAGAGTCAAACTTTTAGTTATGTATGTGAATGGATGTGCCATGTAACATTAAGCTTTGAGGTCCTGGCATAATGTCTACCAACCAGACCACAAAAGACACGTCAGTAAATTCAGGTGAATGAGATCAGTCCTGAATCACTCCAGTGATGTCTATCTCTCCCAGTTGCAGAAACACAATGCAAAAAATGGAATGCCAAGCATAAAATAAATAACATCAGGCAGGCTTTTTCTCTTGAATTGGGCTTACAGGCTGGTGATTGGTCATGGCATATATCCATCCAGGCCCTACTTCCTCATACAATGCCCTGAAAGCCTGCAAAGCCCAGGCCACCCATCTGCTCTTGTATGTCAAATCAAAAGGTTATAGAAACGAGTCAAAACCTTTGGAACAAGAGGCTGGAAACTAACATCTGTATTGGCAAACTCACATACTGACTTTGACAGATTGATTGATTGTGCATAAGAAAGAGCTGACATAAATCCACTGAGACTCTTCACTTGATGCAGGACAAGACAAGGAAAGTATAATAATGTATGTCAACTGCAGATCACAGATGGATCAAACTGGTATTCTCTCGCACTCACCCTCCAGGATCTAAACCTAGCTCAAATCTTGGATTTGTCCACAAAGCTGCCCTAACTCCCTGTGCTTCCCACCAACCACATTTATTTTCACTTGGTCATTGACGGAAAGGAGAAGGAGCCGACCGCAACACCAGTAAGGACTGTTCCATCTCGTCGAATAGCATGGATGTGCCCCATTGCCTGTTCAGATACAAAGGACATCAGACTCTGTTCCACCATCTTTGAGCATCACAATACTTCATATGATTCTAGCATCTGAGAATTTGAAATCAAACAAAGAGATAAAAATTCAAGAAAGTTAGATATGAAATACCGTCTCAAACTCAATTCCATTGTTTTCCTCAGGAGAATAATCATCAGCGTCAATGTCCACAAATGCAATAGCTCCATACTTATTGTCTCTCTCCTTCAACATGTTTACCTGTTGCAAACACCAAAATCCCACTCAAGCTTAATCAAAAAAAGAAAGTAGTGGATAATTCTCATGATGAGTATTGGAAAGTGCTTATTCCTCTCAATCAAGAAAGAAGTGCATAAATCAACCAAAAAAAAAACCAAAGTACAGGACCGATTCTGCATCATGACGAGAAGAGCTGGACGAGAATTCTCCATGGTTATTCTTCTGTGCATGACAAGCTTTCATAATCAAGTCTCTCAAGAAACAAGAAATTTATGAAGTGGATCATCTCTGAACCTCAATCATGCAAAATAGGACAGCCACCATCATAAAGCAGCTTGATCTTCCAGTTGTTGTCACTTGGCTCCATCCCCTGCATCCATCTTCTTCACTTGCCTGCTGCTGCCACTTTCGACCTGGGCTCTCATGAAGGTCCTTGAAGTCTCACTTGTATGGACGTATGAATTTAATAGAAAATATGTCCTCCCCAACAAATTTTGAGACTTTCTTGCTGGAATAAGTCAGTGTTTAGTTCTTGCTCAAAACCAAAGTATTGGGTATTTTAAAACACGTACTAAGAAGGCCTTCTAAGATGAACCAGGGCAAATTTGGTGAAATTGGGAGAATTTGTCCAAATGAAAAATGGGTCGGCCACTTAGTGATTTATTTATTTGGCTAAATTTCGATCCTGTTCACAAAAAGGGGGGAGAGGGGAATTGTGAATGGTATAAAGCAATTTTTTTGGGCAAAAAATTGTTGCTGTTATAATAATCTAAATTTCATATAATAAAATAATAAGTAAGAGTTTCAATTTTGGGGATCCCCAAAGTTTTTTTTAAAATATTTTTGTGATGGGCCAATGAAAGAGAGTTGATGCAAAAATAAATTTTGAACTTGGGAAGCGACTCCCAAATAATTAATCATATGGATCACAATAAGTATTGTATAGGGTCAATGTTTTTTTTAGTGGCAAAGATTCAGCAATTTGTGGGAAAGAAAGTTCTAAAGGAACATGTTCAAAGCAACTTTTTTGAAGATTTCAAAAAAATGTCACATTTTGAGGAAGAAAAGTTATGGAATCACAAAAGTATTTTGAGGGGTAGATTTCTCAAATTAAAAAATTCTTCAATACACTCTCAATATTGGAGTAAATATACTCATCAATTTGACACATTCCAAATGTCCCATTAAGGTGTGTGAAATATGAATTGTGACATCCAAATATATTTGATTTGACCTCACATGGATTTGATTGTTAAAAGGATAATTAATGTTCAAACAACATCTATTAATCTCAAACGTAAATTGTAGAACATATTCATAGTAATATTATAACCATCTATGAGAAAGGTAACATATTTCATTTGTGGGCCTCTTTGTCATTGCCAACACCAAAACATCCTATAAGGTCACTTATCCCAATAGTGTTCCAACCAAGGTGCATTTAACTTTTGTGTAAAGTGATGGAACCTTGATAAATTTATTATATTTTAATTTTTATTGAGTAATTTCATTTCAATTACAATATCTTTACCCATTTGGTTGAAAATTTGTGAAATGAAGAACATCCGCACAAACTTGTTAAGGGCTTTTTAATAGGACCAATTAAAAGTGGATTAATGTGCTACTTGGTCTTTGAAGGTTGCAACATGGCCACATCCAAACAAACAAATAATTATCCTAATGAATAAAACTATCTTAAATAATCCATACAACTCTATTTGTTTTTAACTTTTAAAAGCATCAAGATTGTCAAATTTTCATCCACATTGCACATTCAAAAATTTAACATGAAAATTTAATTTTCATCTAAAATGGACAAAATTCATCCGTGAACAAAATTTGGCATTTTCAATTAAATTGCTACCTGTTCAATTTAAATAGGCTTCATTTTCCTTGATTATGTTCGTCCCTGATTTTCCTCCTACAATAAGACCCCAATCAAAAAAATTGGGCTCACCTATTCAAATAAGTACCTAATTTTCGTTGAGTGCAATGTAGATGGAACTAACATTTTTTTTCTATCAAATTGGTTCAATAATAAACCATCTTGCATAAGACTTCTTCTCTTTCACTTTCTCTTATTCCTTCCCTCATTTTTTATCGACTTTTCTGGTCATAAGGCTACTAGGCAATTAAGGTTTTTTGACACAAACAAAGTTAGGGTATTATTGAATGTGAGTGGCCCATGCTCATAACTATATAGATATGACAACCTCATTTGATGGTGTGATTTGGACTAGGACATAAGTTTCCTTAACTGGGCCAATTTGTTTGTCATATCCTCTTCAAACATACCTATGGGGAGGTGCAATGACCATATTAGGAGTTTTCAGCTCCAATTCACCACACATACTCTTGAATGAAGTTTAGAGTGTTAAGTTGCATTTAGTTACAAGGGAATTTTTGCCAAATTTTTAATGTTTAGAGCAATTTTTCTGTTATTTTTTTATTACTCTAACAATTTTTTCAAAACGTGTCACCATTATGCTAATTTTTTTGTGGGATCATCATCACATGTAGAATCTCTTGTGAGATGATTGCCACCCTTGCAACAACCCGATAATAACACAAAAAAAGGTAAATGGAACCAAACTCAATTTCTTAAACCAAATTGAATTCAAAACCCTTAAGAAATATTTATAATTAAAGCTTTTAAAAATCGCAAAAACAATTTTGAAAACTAATTTGGAGGCTCCATTAAATTCTAGAAATTTTAAAAATCAAACTCAAAGGTTCTATGGAAAATCAAGACCAACAACATTACAATAAACTAATGTTGGCCAATGTTCTAATCATTTAAAAATTTTAACATTTTTCAAAAAAAATTAACCCAATTCCAAATCTACTTATCTAATAATCAAAATTAGGTTTTGATTCCAAATATCAAACCAAGTTCAATATCATGTTTACTAACCAAAACCGACAAAATTTACCTGACAAACCGAGTCCCAACTACTCTTTTAACATGGGAACAAACCTCAAATCTTAAGGCTATTAATTTGGAGAAGGCAAATAATAAAGTCTCCAAATACATACAAGAAAAAATGTATTAAAAAATAATCAAATGAAGAGGAGGTGGGGATTATGTAGAGTAATTTTGTTTCAATATGTTTTATTTAGCCAAATTGGGAATCAAAAGGAAATTTAGCCAATTTTGGCTATAAAATGAATATGAAAATGAAAATGTTTTCAAATCCTTTTATATTTTGGCTATTTGTTTAAAATTATTTTAGAAATTTGGTAATTCACTTTAATTTTTTTGTAATTTAATGAATTAGGGTCATATTTTTATGTTTTAAACAATTTTGTGAGTCATGCACTTGGACCTAGTTATTTGATTTCTTGAGAATCATCACAAGTATCAATTTCCATTTTTGAAACATTAGTTCAAACATGACAATGTTGAACTAGGTAATAATGGTTTGTTGAAGCAAAGAAATTGTAAAAGCTACAAAGTTCACAATTGAAAGTTTAAATTTCAATTGAACCCATTTTCCTAAATTTGCTCATAGTCATTGGTTGAAAAGAAACACACACACACCATTTCTTCTCATATTTGTTGGCTAGACTTGTTCACACTAGCTTGCTAGACACACATTAGTTGGATGGTTGAACATGTTAATCAACTAAAAAAGACACACAAAATCATTGAAGACATTGGTTGGCTGATAAATGTTGGCTAGTTGAAAAAATACATACACATAGAAAAAAACACACAAACACACAATTGATCAAAAGTTAATCAAAGGACCACACATAATTGTTGGGCCATGCTTTTTTTTTCTTTCAATGGTTATTGTTCAATAATCTTTTGCACCATTGCTACTCAAAGTTTCAACAATTCAAAGCTCCAACCATTTGTCCACACACTTTAAATTGACATAGTTAAGAGTGCCATTGTGATGGCAAAGTGTGTAGGAAAGGTAGGTAGGTAAGTGGGGGGTTTCAGAATTTTGAGGGCAAGGAAAATGATAATTTAAAAAAAAATCAACCTAAGTTGGGTTAAAAGGAAACTTGAGGTCATCCATGGATGAGGCCTTTTAACAAAACTAATGCATTGGTGAGTGTTGATTCATTCATGCCTTTTGTTGGTATCTGTTTTATAGAATGAAATTACTTGTCTTGTTGCTTTGATTTGAGAATTAAAAAAAACCTATTCACCTTGTAATAAAGGGGTTATGTGACCTAACACCCACCAGTGACCAACCATTGGAAACATGTTATGAATATGATTCAGTTGTGAATGAACCACATATTCCCTATGTAAATGAGTAAATAAATATCATAACCAAGTAAGATGAGAATGTGCATGGATTCCTATGTTCACTCTTTGTTGATTTATGTTGCATTTAAGCTTAGTAGCAACTCAACGGTAACTCAATGTTACAAATGACAAAATTGTTTCTAAATTCACATACATAATGTTATGTAGGATTAGAAGTGAGGTGGCATCTTACATGGCAAGCAATATTAAGGTAGTGTTAACCTAGTGTTAAACATATGATAACTTAACATTAAATCTTCAAATTTTCAAAATTTTGCAAAAGAAATGTTATGTAACAACCTTCAAATTGGTCCTTTAATTCAATGTTAAGTTAACACTTAAAACTAAAACTTGTTCCCCTTTGCTCAAACCCCTTCCCCACCTTTCTTATGTTTTACAAAGCCCTCTTTCACAAAGTAATTTGCTTTGTTTCAAAAACACATAAACATGTTGAATTTGAGAGTGTAACAATGCTTGCACAAGTTATATTTCTCAACAACATAACCTTATAGCAATGAATAAATCAACAAACCAAAAAAAACCCTTGAAACAAAAAAAAAAACAAGAGGAAAGAGGTGCATCAATAGCTTGAAAGTGTTGCAACAATTGCAAGATGACAACTCTTGCACAAGTCACAACGTTCAACAACACACAAAACTTTGCAAAAACCAAAAGCTTTACAAATGAAAAACAAAAACCTTGAAGCAAAGAAGCAAAAAGATACATAAAATCAATTTTGCAAACTTGCAAACTTTAGAAGAACCTTACAAATTGTGAAACACATCTTGTTGCAAAAGCTTGAAGGTGAGAAATCAAAAGCTTGCAAACGAAAGTAAAGTGAAGAAGATTGTGGCAAAGACAACATTTCACATGTGTCACAAGAAAATGAAAGCAATTGTCAAACATCTTGAAACAATAACATGTAAATCATCAATGTGCAAAAGTACAATTTCTAACTTTTTAGGGTGGCCCTAAACACCAATAGACCTAAATAGGGAGTCCTAATGTTAGTAGCATCATGGTTAGTGGTAGGTTAGTGGCAACTTCTTGGTGTTTTCTTAGTGTTAAGGGTGTTAACATTTGAGAACTAACCCTGGGTCTAAATGTAGCATTAGGTAAGTACCTTACATAAGTTGGTCAGTATCCTAAGTAAGCAAGCAATGTAATAGATTACTGTTTGTGTAGGTAGGTAACTTGGTAAAGCTCTCTATTAGGTACATTGATGCATGTGCATGGTTAGTAGTTAGTACATTGCTAACCACTGTGGTTAGCTATGGGACACAATGTACATTGCAAAAGTGCTTCTTGTCCACATGACACCATGGAGAGACCATACATTCTGCATGGCACACTGTTTGGGTGCTGGTTCACTCTGACCCTCAGAGAAGCTCACTATTGCAAAAACTTTATTTGTCCTCCTCAAATTGCACCCCACAAATATCCAGAGTTTTTGGTTCACATTGTTTTCTGACCACAAGCTGGCATGCACACATTACAGGTCCGTGCCTTTTTTGGCTTTCTTTTTCAGTTTTGCTATGTAGCATCATTGGCAACCATCCCAAAAAGATTTTGACATCAATTGATGACATGTTTGTGAAAATGTGTGCAAACTGTAAGAAACTGGGAAAAAAAAATTTGTGCCAAAACTAATAACTCTGTTGAAATCTCATGAAATTTTTCTCTGAAACATTTTTTGCTAAAAAATTGGGCAGATTTGTTTTTCATTAGAGAAAGAACCTTGTGACATATAGATATTCCTTTTTGTTATTTTTTTGGAAATTCACCCAAAAAAACACCCTACAATGATGATGATCCAGTGTTTTTTTTTGGGGGCAATTTTGTTATGTTGCCACACTGGTGGTCCATTGACAAGGATATTTAGCCATGTTTTGGCTATAGATCAGCTATGAAAAATATAAATTTATAAAAATTCTTTTTATATCCTGGTTACTTGCTTGAAGAATGTGTAGAAACATAGTGATTTTTCAGAATTTTATTTTGAGAAAAAGGAATATTTGACAGAATAATTTTTTTGGAAAAAATTATGTCACCAAATGGTGAAAATTTGCCACAAAATAAAACATGGCTACAATCACCTATTGAAATTTGAACCTCCCCGGTGCAAATGCGAGTTTAAGCAAATGCAATGCAATATACCTATTTTTCCAAAGTTCAAAATCCACCAAATTGCATACCTTCTCACCCTCTCATCAATGTGTTTTGGATGATGAACCATTTTTGAGTTTTGCAGCAAGAGAGGGAAAACCACAGATATGAAGATAACAAGCATTGGATCTATAACTGTAAAGTCACAAACAGATGAAAAAAACTCTGATGCAATGCTACACCATGGAAATCATGCTCAGGACCAATATCAGTGATTGCAGCTCCACAATAGAGAGCAAAAACCAAGCATGAATACTTAGACTAAAAGTTCTGCGGAATCAAACACAACTAACCTGATCACTATTTAAACTACAGTGTCATGTCTCAAATGTTCGCAGAGGAGAAGTACATTGAAAAGAATTCTAAGAACTGAATAACAGCAACTCAAAAAGCTGATGAGTAACCAAACCAGTTTCCTTGCTGTCACAATTGTCCTTCACTATGTTTACTAAGAGCTTGACCTTCCAACAGCTTTTCAACTACCTCATGCTCTCTTCCAAGCCTGTGTCATGTGCCTCCATTGAAGCCTGAACACCTTGAAATTGGCTTCAAATCTTCTTCTGGTCTATGACTCTTTACTCCATCTCTGTCAAAATCATGCACACACCTCTTCCTTTACAAGTAAAGCAATTGGAAAAATTTCCTCTTTTAATGGGAAGGCACCTTATTATCCATGAATATCCATCCCCTCCTAGAAAAGAGCAGGGATTTAACGCCTACTCCTTAAAGAACAGGAGGTAGTGTAAGCTCCCTTCTCGAATACTGTTTGGTCGGTTATTTTGTCAAGTTGACTTTTTTTATTTTGCTAAGTTGATGTTTCCTTTTTGCTGAGTCCCCTTTGCCAAACTGCTAAGTCCACATCCACTTTATGACTTTGCAAAAATGACTTTGGTAGGTTGCCAACTCCACACCGCCATATTGCCAACTCCACATCAACAGTGCTGCATTGCCAACTCACCAAGTCAGTTTCATCTTGCAGATGGCCTTCAGATCAGCAGCTTTTTTCCCCAATTTTGTGATGTAGCTGAAGTGGCAATCATCCATAATTTAGCCATTTATGATACATTCACAATTGCATTCACACATTCATTCTTGCCATTTATCGCACATTCACAACAACTTCAGCTCATCAACAATTTGTCTTTTTGAGCTCCAACAAACTCCAAACTCTTCGGTTGAGTGCAGCTAGAAATTATAGTCATAGACTGTAGAGAGTAGCTGCTTTTCCAAGTAGAACCCACAAGAGCCTCTCTCTGACTAATATATGCTTAAACCCTCTTCTTCTTGAGCTCTTGTTGATGTTTTAAGCCCCAAACTAGACATATCTGATCAAAGCTCTAAATGATACCCACAGCCTTGGGCCTTACCCTAGACTTGATGACATTCTAGGCTAAAGCACTGGGTGTATTTTAATTATTATTATTTTTTCCCACATATGACACAGAGAAAAAACAAATGATGGTGTTTTGAGTTCCCAGCCTTCCTGGAGGAAAATTTTCATTCAGCAAGGCACCCTCCAACTATGCTACAAAAATCTGTCCCGTGCTTTATTGTACTTAAGAATTTAATTGCAAAGTGCAAGGAGCAATGCTCCACCGCCTACCTTTTTACAAAATTCCCATGCATTCCCCTGCAAGTTTCACAATGAAATGGGGAGACCATGAAGCATTAAGAAATTACTCTTATGTGATCAATATAAAATATAGCTTGCACAGACCACTGAGTCTGTGTTGTCTGCCCCCATGACCGAAGGTGCGTGGGTCCCAAACCCCATGCTTGGGATGAGGACCCGAGCTAGGCTTTTAAATCATGAGGCTCAAGGAAATATATATATTTATATACCCCATGCTAATGAAATGTTCCTTGGGGTAAGGGGTGTGGTAAAAGCATGGCCCTTTAGAATTCCATCTAGCATGCACCAACCTCATCTAACCCTGTTAACATGGCAAAATTGAGTTGCATAAACCAGGAACTTTCTGATTTTTATTGCAACCCAATTCTGCTCAGGGTCGTGTTTTCCTACAAGCAAAATCTTTTGAAAACATAAAAACCTACCTGAAATTTCATAGTCTATTTGGAGGATAGCTTCTAGAGCCCAATCTTTTGAGAAATGTGTTTCAAAATGAAAAATGCCCACATGAAGTGAAATGCTTTTATAAATGCTTGCCTCTCTTTTCCAAGGGAAGAAATGGATCAAAGTTCAAAGTTGAGTTAAGCTTTTACGCTGGGTAATGCCCTTGGATCAAGGGGGTGTTTACTTCAGGAACACCTCACTCCAAGGGCATAATCCTAGACAAATTGTTTCTGGTTGTTATCAGCTGCATGTTGAACAGTAAACAAACCAGCCTATTCTCCCACTTGATTTGGAACTTATCAATGTTGAGTGGTTCTTTGATTTTGTTATAACTATGGGTTCCAGGTTTTTGTAAGTTTTCAAACCAAATTAACCTTGGCTTCCCAGTTTTGAAAATAACTTGAGGGTTCTCACAAAAGAACCGGCCAAAAATCAGTGATTCAGGGTAAGTTCTTTGACTAGTTCTCTGAATTTATTAGAACCAAAGTCAAGGATTTGTACCCAACCCTTACCTGCTGGTTCTTACTTTGGAAAAGAGAGAATCAAGCAACATTGGAAATTATCATGAGGAAAATAGTAAATATGATTGGACTTTCAGATGCTGATCAGGACCCAAAACATGTAGCTAGGTAGTCACTTTTTCTGCTGATACCCAACTAGATGGGCTCCCATAGTCTTTTGTTATGAAAGTTGTAACTTGTGTACCTTTCTTTTGCCTTTACTTTAGAGAAAAGCAGGCCTTTCTCCAAGTTGGAAAAGCATTCTGGCATATTGTGTCATATAGAGGTTGCAAACAAGTACCTTTCTTGGAAAAGCATGATTACATCAACATTTGTTGGATGGCCAGTGGAAATTAGTTGGTAGCTTTCATGTAATTGTGTAGCCTACCATGTGGAGGCTTTTTCCCCTTTTGTGAAATAGTTATGTTGCTGAAGATAGTCGGCTTGACACCTAATCTGTCTTTCTAGTACATCTTAAAAGCTTCATCACAATAATTGTTAATCTAGAGCATGGACAACGGTTTGGCAATGTGAGCAATAAGATGATATATAGTGGGCAGAGTGAACCAGCAACCCACCAACATGAAGGATGGATGACATGTGGACAGAAAATCCCTTTTCATTGTATTCCAGTCCCATAACTGGTTAGCTATAAACTAACAACCATCCACGTGCATCGACATACCTATTAGCCATCAAGTGTCTTACCTACTTACTTGTACACATAGTAACCACTTATATTAATCACCTGCTTGTCTCTGATACTCACCCACTTACATAGGTAGTTACTAGTTACCAGGTGCAAGTGAGAGGCTTTACATTTTAGGTTAGGAAGGTGGAACCTTGAAACCATGGTAACTAACAGTTCATCCACAATTGAGTCATAAGAGGTTTCCAATGGATGGTGCACTAGGGGGTGCTGGGTCACCTAATCCGTATCTTGTGAGTAAGAGAGTGTTTTGAAAGTCTGTGAAATTTATCATAATTAGCTACTCACTAATCAAAAACAAGTTCACAATGAAATTTTGCATCCAAATTTTGACATATAAGAATTGACAAACTGTATCACTATCTATGAACATTTCAGTGATTGGATATATAGGTTTACATAACTCAAGTACAGTGACACCTAAGATGCCACCTGGATTTTCATTTAACACTGACTTAACATCAAGTGTGAATGCACCAAAAATAGAGCTTGCTATAACCACATGAGAACATAACACCCTCCAAGCCCTGAGCACATATAAATCATTACAGTTTATGAACAACATGCCAGTAAATTGGTGAAGGTTGAAAGTTGAGAGGCTTGACTCTCAGGGTAACAAGACTATATACCATTGGCTATCACCTTATGTGGGCCATTACTTTGGCAATGCCCTTGTCCTAGGGCATTACTACACACAGAAATGGGATGTCTGTAGTGACTAGACCTCTTCTTGGATTTGAGTTTTGAACTCCTACATTCTACTTATGTGATGAGAGAAGCTTTCGTTTGCCATATCACAATGCATTTTGGGGTTTCTCTTTGTGGTCACCTATATTGCTTGGTTAAACCTCTCAACTCCCATATTATGTGGTTTGGTTTTTTTTTTTTTTGGTAGAAGACCACCCAAGTATGATGAGATGTCTTGAGGACATTGAAGCCAACACTAGTGATTGGTAGGGTTAACATCAATTTTGATGTGTTTTCAAAAGGTTGAAAGTTAAGACAAACTTTGTATGCAATACTTTAATGATTTGCAAATGTAACATGCCACTTACTATGATAGGGCATGTTCTACCATGAACATATCAAGCCCAATAGGCCGAGCCATTGAAGGTGAATGTCCAAACCCACCAAAATTAAGGGTGATAAATTTAGATTACCATGGAAAGGGCCATTTAAAATACAAAAAATGCTTATTAGTAACATTATGGAGTTGTCTATCATAAGTAATGATGATATAGAAAACATTAACATCAACAAGCTAAAAAGGATATCACCATGATAACACGTTAATTGTTATGATGATAATAATTATTATCAATATTAAACACATAACCAAACCAAAAAATAGGAATGAAGACAACATCAAACCAAAAAACATGCCTTGGCCCATAACAATTTGCCTTGGACGAATCCCAAAACTAGAGAATATTTTAATAATGGCATATAATGGATTGAGGAGGAAAAGCCAAATATTTAATCAAATAAAAAATAAACTTTAACAAATATAACAAAAAATCAAAGAAATTTGGCTATAGCAAGAAGGCAAAAAAGTAGGATCATTATATCCTTTGAAATATGTGATGAAAGGAGGAATTAATGAAGGTGCTCTAGGATGTTACCAAACTAGAATAGCTATTGGAGAAAGAAATAAAATAAGTTACATATTGCTACCAATGTAAAACATGCTCAACATGCCCTTGAGACGAGGATAAAGAATTATCTTCACCTCAAGAGGAGAATACAACATGTAAAAGAATATGTCTTTGAGCTAAAGTCATCAAAAACTAACATGGTGCATTATACATCACCTATGCAATTCAAAGATGTAAAGTAGACAATGAAAATGGCATTGATAACTTAATAAAAAAAGGAAAAGGACATGCCGACTACCCAAATCAATGATGATTAGAGCAACCAAGAAATTGTACTTACTATGAAAAAGGTAGATCACAATGTCAAAGCATCTATGGAAAACAACACAAAGGATTATGAAAAGTAGTATAAATGGGATGAGGAAATTGAAGAGCTAAAGAATAGGATTGAAAATTAAATAATTAAAAGAATCTCTAGACAAAAGGGCAAATTGAATTGAAAAGGTTGAAGGACATTATACAAACTATGAAAGTGACACATCCAAGCTAGTGGCATAGGTTAAAACATTGGAGGAAAGGTAACATCAACTATAGTTAACCTAGAAACCAAGTGTTCACAAGCTATAATATATTTGGAACATATTCAATTTGCTCATCAAAAGACAAAAATAGTGTTGAAATCAATAGAGAAGAAGCTTATTCTACAATTCATGTTCCTTAACCACCATTGTTAAGGGAGTAAATAGATTACATAATTTTTGGGCTTACTAGGCATTACAGATAGGAATAGGCCATTGGACATTTAGGGGTTTGAATTTTGAATTCTTGTTGAGTTTGGTTTTGTTGTTCATGTTGATGGTGACTTAGGGATTGCCCAAGAGTGGGAGTTGTTGGAGATTTTAAGACATTGGTAGATACACACTTTTGGAGTAAAGGAGAGATGTAAGTACTTTGTAAAAAAAACCACAAATCCAAATGTTGAATACCACATATTTGAATTGTTGTTTTGATTACATTTCTATATAACATGGATTTTGGTATATTTTTGTGGAGTTTTCAATAAACAATGAAAGTATAGACTTATTTATAAATTTTTATTTCCAATTTGAGGTGTGAATCATTTATGGTCTTTATTCTCATGAAAATGAAATGTAATTTTCTTGTAATTTTTCAAGCATTGTGTTATGCTACAACCATTCTCCTACCATTACACACTCATAAACTATGCCACAACCTTTGAAAATTAAATTTTCAATTCCTTTCACAAATCCATCTATACAACTTTCCATTATGACAAGTTGTTCTTATGAAGTGAAGGTGTTTCTAAAAGTCCCAAACATTCATTTATATACCAACTAAAAGGAAACTAAACAAGAAATTTTATAAAATCTTACATATCACATGCAAATTAATTTGTAACATGATTTTTTTAATGAATCATCATGTTTGAGTCATGCACATTAATTAAAACCATAACTAGTTAGTGATGATACATTAAACTATTATTAAAATATAAAACCCCACCACCTAATAAATTACCAAATATAACCCCTAGGTAATTATATAAGTAACAAACATTTTGCATCAAGTTACAAGCTCATTATAGTGCTTCATGTACTACACTAAAATATTTTTTCAACTTTTCAAAGTATTTTCAAATCCTTTTAACTTTTGGTAGAATTATTCTTTTTATCCTTTTTTTTTTTTTCATTTTTCCTTTGCATAATTTCAATGTCTACATTGGTAATGATTTCTAGCAACATTTTCTCTTCTCCTTCTCCATAGATAGCTTCACAAATATATTCCTTAATTTTATCCTACATGTTTTGGCAAAGTTCCTTATGTTGTTTTCATAATTTTTACATAGTTCAGATTTGTCCCTCACATGTGTTCTTTGATTTCATACGACATACTTTGTCAAGTGTTCAATATGTTGTTCCCACCATTCTTACATGTACCCCATGTTGCTCCCAAATGGCATTATTTCTTCTCTTATAAATTTTTCCCAAATGTAAAGACTAATTAAAATTTTATCTTGGGAGAGTGTCCAAACTTTTTTAACATTTTCTTCATGATGTGTCGATCAACAAGACACATCACAAAAGAAAAGTTTTGAACTTTTGATGCACTTGTGACTATTTAATAGAAATCCCAATAGGTGCCCATGATCAAAAGGTTATAGCGATGTAGCCAAACTAGCCATCATCCATGAGAAGATTTAGCCAAATTTGGCTATAGACAAGATATGAAAGTAGAAAATTTAGCAATCCTTTTATATTTTGGTTACTTATTCGAACATGTTGTAGAAATTTGGTGATTTTTTAGTTTTTTATTTTTTATTTTTTAAAAGGTGAATTAGGGACATTTTTATTCACAAAAATCCTTTGCATATGTCAAAATCATATATTTCAAGTTGAAAAAATGTAAAAAATGCCAAAACACAAAAACATTACCCCATGATCAAGGAGGGGGATACAACTTGGGGCAAAAATGGGCAACAAACAAGTTAAGAATAGAAATTCTATGCAGCCAAATTAACTGCAATTAGCTGAAGCATCATGCACTTGAGAGGAAGGGTGGAGGGATTTTTCTAGATCTTAATGTTCCCAATGGTTCCTTGTGGTGTTTCTAATATGTTCCTCAGTTTGTTCTCAATTGCACCATATTCACCTATATAGGTAGGTAGGCTAAAGGAAAGACTTCAATATCTATTTTGGGAGTGTCCAGAATTTGATCACAGTGTTTTGTGACAGGTCAATTGAAGGGGAACATTACCAACCGCAACAAAGTGCACAAGGAATGTGTAAACCTGCCCATAAATAGCTATTACACATTGAATTGTTTGTTCACTCAAGATAACTAAGAAAACAAATTCAGACAACCAAATCTAACAATCCCATTGACCTGAAAAATCTTCATAACAATTGAATTGGCCTGCAATTTCACATTGGCCATAACAATTTTTTTCCCGTGCACAAACAAGCCTATTCAACACCTTCTTAATATTGGTTCACTAATACTATAACCTTGTGTGTATACAGACAGGGTTAACAAATATATGTGAAGCTTAATAGTACTCATTCCATGACCAGGATGGAATTCAGTTGAGCTAATAGAGGCACTGCCGCGACAGTGGCACAACAACAACATTCTTGAGCAAATACTGCACTGGATGGTGTCCGTATCTTGCAAACATAATTCCCACTAGTGTAGCATGTGCCATTGGCACAAGTGCAAACATGATCAACTGATTTTCCCTTCCAAACCCCAATTTTTAAAATTTGTTTGAACTTCCAGCAACAAAATCCACTAAAAAATCAATATTTTTCACACCTTAGGTCTGAAAATTGTGAAATAAACTCTATTAAATCTAAACTCAGTGAGAGCTTTCTAATAATACCAAGAACGCATTGAAATTCCCATACAATTCTCGATTTTGATTTTATTTTTTCTGTGAGAAAAATGGTTTGATAATCAATAACTTCTACATCATCATTCCAAACGTTCTCAAACCAAGTCAGTGCACTCCTACTCATTAAGAGCTTTACGAAGATACACAAAGCGCAAGGTGAAGCGCCCTAGTTTGGGAGATCTCAGCGTGACAAACAAAACAAAACAAACTAGCTTCCTTCATAAATAGATCTAGGCACAAAGTCCAAATTGTACTATATCCTTCCTTTTTGGTTTTGTTTCTTTGCATCTGTTTCTTTGGATGAGCCTGCACTCACCTCTGTGGCCGGATGATTCTTGTCAGTTCATGGCCAGTGATATGGATGATATTTATTACCAAGGTTGAGGACGTGCTGCTTCATGTCAGTTTATGGCGATTGCTGTGATGATGTTTATCATCCACAATGAGTTGCCAAGGAGGAAACTAATAATTTGCCTGGTGTATTTTTAAAAACAATTGTGCTATGTAGCTAACGTGGTAATTGTGCATAAAATTGTTTCGCCAAATTTGAGCGTAAATGAATTATGAAAGGAAAAAATAATAATTCTAAGCATACCTTCTACGTTTTTGGCTATCTAGTGATTTTTCTGATTTCTTTTCAAGATATGGATACAAAAAACCCAAAAATATGCTTGCCTTTTTCTAAACAAAATAAACATTTTGCCAAGTGGCAAAATTCTGCCCAAACTTGGACACCATCCCTTGGAAACCTGTTCTTTTTAGTGTTGGCCTGTTATTGATTTTTTTTCATACCACTAAGTTTCTTTGTTGGGGGGGGCCAGTTAGGTTATGAATATCAATATTTTTTAGTGTCAATTATGTAATCAATATTTTTTTATAACAATCACCAGCTATTATTCAGTTATAGAGTTTTTAAAAAATAAATCTTATTTTTCTGTATTTCCATTTTATAAACATGTTTAGCATTTTAGGATTAATATCCTACTTGGATGATAGCCAGGTCATCCAAGAAGGTTATTAAAATTTGAAAATTCAAGACCAGGTGGTTATAGAGCTATTAATCGATTATTAAAAAAATCAACAACAGGCTGGTAGGTTATACATACCTAAGATGATAAGTGAGTCAAAACTCAATAACCAACCAACACTGGTTCTGACTGAGTTGTGGATGAACAATTGGAGTAATCGAGTTTACAAGATAGGTAACCCAGGTAACTAAGTCAACTTCTCCTGCAAACCCTCCAACTTCCCCTTTGCAGTAACTCAGTAACTAACTACTTATGTATGTGGGCAAGCATCACAAGCAAGGATCTCAAAAGGTCATTATGTGGGTAGGTAAATAGGTAAGGCACTTGGTGGTTACTAGATAGGTAGATGCATGTAAATGGTTGGTTCATAGCTAGAAAGTACCTATCATGGTTAGCTATGACACAATAATATAACAAAATATGCATTTCCTATCTCCCACCATCCATCTTACATGGTGCATTATTGGATGCTGGTTCAGTCTGGCCAGTTGAGGCTTGGTAAAGGATCCTGTGAATCCTCCTATTTCCCCATCCATTGTGCACATAACAAACAGTTCAGAGGTTCTCAAGCTTTTGCACTACTTGGGAAAACATCATTTTGGGTTTTGTTCATGGATGAGACCCCTTTGGCCCATACATTTATTTTTTCTGACCAGATATACCTCCCTACTTACCCACCCCACCACCTTATTTTCATCGCTCAAGCTCAAGGTTTGACCCACCATCATTATAGCTCCAACGCCATTCAACGCCCCTACAATCGAGGACAATCTCAATAAGCATAAGATTTTTAATGCAATGCTTCCATAGTTACAATAAATCATATATGCAACATGGCTGACTGTGAAATACCCACATGAGGGTCACAAAATATTCGCTGATTTTTTGAGTGTTTAGGTTGCAATACCCTCATGTTAGGCAACAATACACACTAGTTTTTTGGGTTGATCTCACAATACCCACATGGGAACCATTGAATTTTCACTAGTTATTTGGGCAGTTTATGCGATACGCATTTGTAGGGGCACATAATATGCATCTACAATGAGCCAAAAAAATAACTTAAAAAGAAAAAATAGAGGAAAAAATAGAAGAAAAAAAGAATAATAATCTAGGAAAAGAATAATAAATTAAAGAAATAATTTAGAACAAGAAAAATTAAATTAAGAAAAGGAAAAATAATAAATTTAAAAGAATTGCAAAGGCATTCACAGCCTTGTAAGCAATACCTACATGTTGGGTGCGTTTCAAAATTAGCAACCAGCATATAAGAGTGCTTTAATTGAGGACACCTCACATAATGTGGTACCTTAAGTTGGATGTAACTTTAACCACAATAAAGAAATATGGTGAGCTAATCCAATACCTGCATTTGGACTACAAATTCTAATTGCAAACACGCAATGGTCTAAGGTAGTGCAATATTGACATACAATACCAAAATGACGGGGAACTTTGCCATGCTTGCAATACCTACATATTGGGTTGATTTAATCCCACTGTGAATTTGACCCCCTAAGAATATCCTTTCAAAATTCAACCTAGGGTTGATTTTAATTAGTACCAAAGGTGCAAAATGTCATAAATGTTTGTTGTCTCCCTAAATCTATTGCATGTTACTTAATGAAATTAAACACGTCATTAAATTCTGAACCTATTGCTTAAGTGAATGAAGTCAAAGGCTTGGAATTGATGTAATAAAATTGTTCACAATTGCAATACCTACATTTAGGGCCAACATGATATCTTTATATGGTGCTTGTAGAGTAAAATAGTTGTTAGCAAGTTTTTTTAAAGGTTCTTTTTGTGTGCAATACTTGCATTTGTTGCAATATTTTCATCGGTCAACATTAGCATCACATAAGTGCTAAGTAGGTAGTAGGGTGAATAAGTAGGGAGGTGGGTGGTTGCATACGTAGGTGGGGAGTGATTATAAGGAGTAACTAGGCACATAGAGGGAAAATTCGTAAGGACAAAATGGTTAGAGTGCAAAAGAAAATAAAAAAACTAAAATTTTAAAAATAAACCTCAAAATTAAAAGGTCAACCCCAAAATTTTGGGATCTTGATGAAAAAATGCACCCCATCCAATGGACAAAATGGCCAATTGGTGCATTGATGGGTGATGGTTCATTGTTGGGGCTTGATGACTACAGGAACTAGCCCCAAATTCCAAGCCATATCTAGTCCTTAAGGCATAGTATAATGTGCTACATGGATGTTCCAAATTGAAAGATGGATTAACAAGGTGGCAACAAGCCGCACATTCATGGCCATAATAGTTTGCAAATGACCAATTACACAACTCTAAAATGGTTTTTATGTTCTATTCAAGCACTTCTTTAGGTTTTCCCCCTAAAAAGCCTCTTCACGCATAAAGGTATGTTAATTAAAAAGTTAAGGTTAATGTTAGGTTAACATTTACAATTAGGGTTTCAAAGGTTACTGTGGCAAGTTATGGCAAAAAGTTATCATTATTTGGATACCATCGTTTAAAAAGTCATGGGTTAGTACCTTACATATAAGTTAATTATATTTCTTATTCTATTTTCAAGAATGGCACCTTTTTACCTTCAAGAGTAGTGTCTTTTTATTTTCACATCCTCCTCGATCTTTTGTTTGAGTAGTGAAGCCCTTCAAATTTCAAGCTTCTACAATTGCTTATTCATTCAAGCTTTTTATGATGATGCTACTTCATTCAAGCTTATGTTGTCATTGCTTCTTCATTCAAGCTTCTATTCGTATTGCTTCTTCATTCATTTTTTTACTAATTATGCTACTTGATTTAGGTTTTTATTGTTATTTCTTCATTCAAGTTTGTTATTGCTTCTTCATTCAAGTTTGATGTTACTTCTTCATTCAAGTTTTTACTGCTATTGCTTTTTCATTCAAATCTACTATTGTTACATCATTCAAGCCTCTACTATTGTTGTTTCTTCATTCAACTTTTTTTTTTCCTACTTTTTCTTTCATTCAAACACACTTTTTCCTCATGATTTAAATTTTATTAGCTAGTCTTATTCATTGAAGATTTTATTACTAATCGTTTATGTGCATGCACTTACTACCAATTCAAGTATTTTTATTCCTAACTTTTGTTGTGTGATGTTCTTGTAGGAAGTTCTTACAACATGAAGCCATTAAAGATGGTTTTGTTGGCACTTTTCATTCAAGTCAGGTACATGAGTGTTTCACTCTTTGCCATGAAAACATTTGACCATTTTTGTTTGATTCATGTGTTTCTAGGGGTAATTAAAGTTGCCAAAAGACCTTGTGGTGCTATAACATGTGTTTGGAACATCATAGAAGTTGAAAACAAATGTATGATGTCTAGGTCCCAATGGATTGTTGACATAATCATCTAACAAATTGATGACATTCACTTGAGGTTGTTCAATTGGAACTATTTCTTTTGGCACATCACCTTCACCAAAATGTTCTTGTGTGAATGAACATTGGGCCACAAAGTGAGTTCCATCATGTTCGAAAGATGTAATGATAAATTTGGAAGGAAACGATGGATTTGGAGGACACCACATTAGTGGATGTGTATTAGTTTCATGTATAGGTATTGTTGTAGCGTAGTTTCCATCATTTTCAACTTGTAAATCTCTCACATGTAGCAATGTGTTGATGATGCGTTCTCCCTAATATGTTTCAATTGCATCATAATATTTTTTATTGAAGGATCAAAATAAATGATACATGTCACATTTGTCTGTAGTCAATTCCCAATATGATGTGTGGTGTTCAATGCCCTTGTGTAATTAGAAAACTTCTTGAAATCCGAATTGATTTCGTTCCACTTGTCCTTACACATCTTCTCGTTCCTTGGCATTGTGTTCTTGATCAATTTCTAAATTTTTTCGTTATTTTATTCCACCACACTACAATAAGTACCATGTGCGCTTTCAAATCCATTAATTCCTTTTGAGCTACATGATGAATGTGTTTGCATTTTATCAATGCCATCACTTTCGCTTGTTCCCAATTGACATGCTTCTACCACCTTGCCTTTCATCCCACTTTTACCAATTTTTTGCCTTCGTTACTTGCACCTCTCCCTCATGTGCTTCCATTGCCTACACCTCTCCCTCTTATTGGTGACATTGTTGCATTGTTTACATGCATTGATGAAGAGTTGTGCATCTCCATTCTAAAGGAAGCTTTGCAACATTTGAAAAAGCTCTCAAAGACATAATCAAAAAATGTGAAGCTTGCTATAATTGGAGGTGTTTTGGCACCCAAATTTTGAACTAAAGTTTGAAAATAGGTTCCATGGTGATAACTTACTTTCCTAGAGTTTGTGGTGATAACTTACCGTTAATGATAAACGCCCAAATCTTTGAATTTGGAAGATTTATCAATTTGTAATAATAAATTATTGATAAATTACTATTAACTAATAGTTAAATTGATAACTTGTCATGTAAGCATGCCACATAGGCTACTTACCATTTAGACATGATGTAATTTGAACAAATATAGTTATTTTCATCACTACCAACAATGTTATCCGCATGTGTGAACAACCTTTAATTAAGAAAAATAGTAAGTCATCTACTAGTTCCGTTAGTGGGTTAGCATGAACCAACACCCACCAAAATATCAATTGGCAATTTTGTCCACTAGATGGGGTGAGATTTCTCATCTTGGCATTGGATGGGTGTTGACTATAATGCATTACCACAATTTAACTTTTATTTGTGCTAACTTTTTGCTAAAGTTTTTTTTGGCTAGTTGTTTTTTCCCAACTTTGACCTCACCTACTACCCTCCATCTTTGGCCCGCCTATTAACTAACAACCAACTCACCCCTTTTCACCTACCTACTATGTCCAACCCCTCCCCTCCCCAACCCACCCACTCTCCTACCTACTTGCACTTATGTAATGTCAAGATCATAGTTCAAAATATTTTTAATGTGGGTATTGCAAACCCCCTTAAGATATGGATCATGGGGGTATTACATTCCTTAATTAATCAAATTAGTGATAAGATTTAATATGAAGGTATTGCATGTAAACCTTAAAACTAGTGATAGTTATTAGGGCATTATGCAAGTATTGTAATAAACTTAGAGTATAAATTTTTGTTATACCCCAAATGTAAGTATTGCATTTTGTGAAGTTCCTTTGGTTTAAGCTAGCTTATTTCATTAGTAATTATTTTTGTTGTACCTCATATTTAGGTATTGCAAATTGTGATTTTTTTTTAGTTTAAGCTAACTTGTTTTACCACTACTTATTTCTTCCAAACAACCCATATGCAACTATTGCATTTTGTGAAATTTAATTAGTTGAGGCCAACTTATATGGCCCCTGTTTATTTATGATCTAACTTTCATGCAATTATTGCATTTTATGAATAATGAAGTAAAAGGAAATGTTAGGGATCAAGCATTCTCCTCTTTGTAACTATCTACAAATCCACCTCTATGCCTTTCCTCATAAAAGCCTTTAATCAACTCCAATCTAGAAAGTTGAGTCCTTACCCATGCAAAATATATTTAACACATTTTCTTGAAAGGAATTACAACTCCTACCATCATCTCACACATCTTTTGGAAAGTAGCTGCACCTCCTATCATCACCTCACACATCTTCTTGAAAAAATTATAATCATTAAATCAATTTTTAAATTTTTGTAGTATTTTTTTTTGAATTGCAATCATGAACAAAACATCTATTAAAATTTCATTCATCCAAGGTTCTCACAACAATGTCATCATCAATGTTGACATTTTCTTATCAAAATTTCATTTTTGTTATTAGTAATAGATCTTTGGTTTAAAATGCATAAATTTTCAACATCCTTGACTAGATCTTTTTTTGTTGGTGATATTATTTTGTGCTTGCATTCCATTTCGTGCTCTTTTCATAATAACAATGGTGTTGTGTTTCATAATTTTTTTCAATTTCAATTGTTTAACTACATTTTTTATGCCTAAATATTTTGCACATTTTTTGTTGTTTTTTTTTTAGTGTTGATTCTCCATATATGTTTTCAAATGAACTATTCTAGCATTACAAAAAGGTCAAGCGTTACAAAAAGATTAATAGGCAAGAATGTACCTAGAAGACCATTGTTAGGTATTGTGCCATCACCCATGATCATAGTCTACAAGGTATAACCTTATGTAGGTTTTGTAATATTCTAAAATTTTGTCATGATCCTTGTTTGGGTATTACAAATTAATAGAAGTTTTGAAAGGGCATATGTAGGTAGTTAAAAAAGAAATTTAATTGGATGATTATATACCAAGATTACATTACGTGCATGTATTGTTCATTTTAAGAAATTGAAAATGTCCATATGTTAATAGTTTTTAAAAATAATTTAATTTTTAAAAAAACCCACAAATAACATATATTCATCCTAGCCACCTTGAATGAACAAATAAGCTTTGAGTGCATTACTCATTACAAATATATATAGCAAATATTTATGCATTATTTGTTCAAGGGTGTTGACTAAAATGTATTTTTTTAAAAATTGGGGGGCAAGGTGGGATAGGAAAAGGGAAAAAAATGGTTGTTTTGGTTTGGATTCATCCCAAAATGGCCTAAATGGTCTCAATCATCAACTAGTGCACTAATGGATGGAAGATCATAATGACCCCATTATTAGCCCTTTCCATAGTACATAACCATTTGTGATCATATTCTTTATGTTCTAATTGGCTATAAGGTCACAAGTTATAAACCATAACCTTTGACCTTTGATTTAGTAGCAACCCACTTGTTAACACAAATGTGCCAACCATTGCTCTCATTGGTCCAAATTTTTTGTAAATTTTTGTTTTTTGGATGAAAATGTCGTAGCCATTTTCTTTGTGGATGAAAAGAGGACATCTCAATTCTCATTAGGGATGATTATGTCTAGGAATTGACAAGAAGGTGTTGGTTACTAGAAATCAAAGTGTGGGAGGTTATCAAAAATAATCTCAACGCCATGTTCTATGCAAACAAACTCATGTTTTCTTAGCACCATCTTTTGTCATCACAACAATGAATAGATATTGTGTTTACAACAAACGATATTTGCACTTTGGCAAACTTTATCATTGCTAACTTGACTTGTGCTAATCTTATTTCACAAGCTACTTTTTATTAGGGAATGGTTACGACAATTGTAGCTCAAGCAAAGGTTGTATCATATTGCAATCGACGCTCTAAAGATGATTTCATCCTTTTAGTTGTAGAGATATTTGGATGTTTACACTAACAGATGCACAACTTCCTTCATCAATGTGCCAACATAGCATGGTTGGCAAAGAGCTCTAGAGGTCTTCTTTTGACTTTATGTTCATTTTATAAGTAGAGGACGTTGATGGTTCCTTGTAAAATTCAAGCCACCGCTATCTTGCAATGGGCAATTGTGGCAATAGGAAAAGCTTATTCTAAACTTGGTGTCCTTCCAGGTCTTTGCCCATTTATTTGTATAACTTGCTTCATGTTACTAGTGATGGGTTTAGGTCCTAGGTTTTTTTATTTCTCCTCTTAGGGTTCCCCATTGTGCATTTTACTCTTGGCAGTGTACTCTTTTGTTTGGACTCTGGTCCTTTCTTTTTTTCTTTTCTTGTTCCCTTGCCTAGTGTTTTTCCTTTATTATTTATTTATTTATTGTCTCAACACTTGCATGTTTTGACTATTCCCCCTAACCAACACCCTCTTGCCGGTTACCCAGTCTATAACATCTTGTTGAATTAATGGGTAGTCCAAATTGAAATAATTTATCTTCCCATTCACTTCCATTCCCAAGGTGGTACCATTTTTAAAAACCATTTGGAGTCCATTCTTTTTTCAAAGCTTATGAGGGTACTAGTGCAGGTGTCAGGGAAAGGTGTTCAGAATGTCTAAAGGACAAAAGAAGGAAGATGTTTGCTATCAAAACTTCATTTAGAAGTAGGAATGTAAGTGTATGCCATGGCCCATGAATTTCTTCGTTTGCATTTACCAAACACTAACCAACCATCATAATGAAGCATATACAAAGAAGCAATAACCCCATCAATAAGAAAACATGTGCGATGGAGCACATGGACTAAGGGAGCAGCAAAAGCAGAGTCTAGTGTGCCTTTTGGGTGGTGTGTCAAGCTTGCCATTGATGTTGCACTATTACAATAGCTAGGCTTGCCATTGCTAACATGTTATAGGATTTTATTTTTTTTGGTTTTGGGTTTGTTTGGTTTTGTTTGGGGTGTTTTTTTTGTTTTTTGTTTTTTGTTTTTTTAAGGGTTTGTTTGGGCTTTTGTGTCCTAGTGTTTTGGGTGTAACCTTTTTTTATATAACTCCTTCTTTGCATCCTCCGTTGGTTCGTGATGCCCCTTGTCCCCATTGTTCCAACCTTTACACTTCAAGTGGCCTTTCGAGGCATGTCAAAAGTGTTCACCCTCATACTAGCCTCATCTCCCAGGCTAACCAGGCTACTTTGTCTTTGTAGGTGTCTTCCCCTCCTATGTTACACCCTAGTTCTATCCTTCTTGCCTTTTGGAGTTGGTTTCAAACTTAGTTTGGCTTCATTTTGGGTTTGTTTGAGAGTTGTTTTGCATGCCCCTAATTGTTTCATAGGAACCTTTGAACCATCTAAGATGAGGTCAAATATGCTTTTCATTTACCCCTTGACCAAATTACTTGAAATATGATGGATGAGTAAACATGGTTCCTTTTCCTCTTGTTGCCACATCGGTGTTTGTGCTATATTTGAAAAGATCGTTCAAGTCAATGAGAGGTTTTTGCCCACCTTAGAAGGTTTATGGTGGACGATTGGCCTTCTCTTAAAAGGAGTCCTCTTATGCCTCACATGCTCCCTATTCCCATTGTTTTTTGGACAATTATTCTACCACTCATCTTTGTGGATGTTTGACTTTGGGTAGAACTGGAGAGTATAGTCATGCTACTAAAGTTCTTTAGCCCATGACACTAACTATTCTTTCGAAGGACACCATTGTAGCTCTGCATTAGTTGCACCCCCTTCCATCAAACCATGTCCCTCCTCTTATTTTATACTATTAGCCCAAACACACTTTTGTCTTGAATAAGACTTTGTTTACATAAGCTTTAGCCAATGTCCCCCATTTATCTTTAGGCAAGCTATCTGGCATGGTTTATGAACATCTTCCAAGATGCTTGATATTAAAATACCCATCCTCAAGGTTTTTGAAATTATTCCAAGCCGATGCTGTTGTTGCCCATGGGGATATCCTTAGGTTGGTGACCTTAATGTTGGGGACTAACGAATTGTTGGCTTTGGTAAAGGACATTAGAGGTCTTTTTCTTATTCACTAAAAAAAATCTTCAAATATATGACCAAGTTTATGATTGGTATTATAGTCATAAAAATAAATAAATAAATAATCCTAAAGTCATTATGGACGAATTGTTGAAGACAATAATCATTTAGGACATGATATGGCACAATGATGTGTCCATGATGTGACACATTTCATTCATTAATCATAAAAGACATATGTGAAATTATTTTTCATAATTTAGTCATTGTGTAATTTTTTAAATTATCACAAATTACAATAATTGATATTATTACTGTAAATAATAAAAAATATATTTTTCCATTATTTTTCATCCTATCAATTCTTGACACATGTCACCACCTAAAGTAGGTTTTAAAATAGTTTAAATGGTTAAATAGGCCACTTAATCTACCCAAGTAAGCATTTAACCTAGGTAATATAATTAGGTATGGAATATTCAATCAATATTCCATTATTGATCGCAACAATGTCATTTGTGAAGTTTTATCCTTGGACCCCAAAAATGGAAATAAATGCCTTTACCACCAAACCACCCCACTTGTTGTGTAAACAATCTAGTATTTATTTTATTTAAAGCATACTTCATTTAAACATACACAAAACCTCAAATTTGATGATTCATATTTTATTGATAAATTTTCCAAATGAAAAAATGAAAAACTTATTCATAAATTTCCTTCAATAATGTAAAAAAATTATATATATGTAAAAATATGAATTCATTTCAAAAGAAAAATATTTTAATTTTTTCATTGAATAATATTTCAATGACCATTCTTTGGGGGGGAAAAAAAACATGATTTGTAAATGGAAAAACCTTTGTGGGCAATACAAGAATAAATAAAATATATCTTTCATATTTTAAACCTTCATTTGATTTATGATTTATATTATACAAACTTTCTTCCACAAAATTTTATTAATAATTTTAATTTATACATATGAGTCCATAAAATTTATCCACATCAAATATTTATAAATGGATAAAAAATCAATATTGAATATTGAATAATTTTCTGAAATTATAAATTTTACTTAAATTGATTATAAAATTTAATGCAAGAAAAATTATATATTTACCACATCTTACATTTCTATTTGATTTTTAAATTATAATTTAAAAATTTAGTATATCATTTTTATTAGTAAAATTTATTTCAATGTGTAATAATTAATTTATTCATATATATATTTAAATGCATCATATATCAATTATATTCAAGAAAAATATAATCAAAGTTTTTATATTATTTATATGTATAATATGAGTTGAAATCAGTTCCCCACATGCCGTGATTATTTATGTGTGAACTTAGATTGATAGTCATTTTTTAATGATTATAAAATAATTTTATGATCACATTATGTAATGACACATCATTTTGTCCATGTCATTTGCATAGTCATTCTTTCTTTATATTTGAAATGATTTTATTTTAATCACATTTTCATATGATATTTTGGACTTCCATGTCATTTTATCATTGATCATGGATGTTACATGGATGAAAACTTGTAATGAAAAAAAATCATCCTTCCTATTATCATATCATCATCTATTAGTCAAATGCACCATTAATAATATGATTACAATTTTTTACATAGGATTTTAAGTAATATCTTATTACTATAGTCAATTATTAGTCATTTAGGACATTTAGTCATTCATTTCCTGGTTGCAAATGATAAGATTTCTTTTAGTGGTTGTTATAAGTAAGATGTTTCTTCAACTTATTAGTCACTCCTTTGTCCTACAGCTTCTAGGGTTGTTTCAAAAACAATTATCCCCCCATTAGTTCGGAATATCAACCCTTGGAGGTTGTGAGACCATTTTTTTGGCATTAAAACCTTCTTTCACCTACACCCTAATTGGGTTGTGATTCAAGTTGATGTCGAAAATGCTTTTAATAATGTTTTTCGATCTACTAGTTTTAAAGAATTGTGAGATGTCAAAACCTTTGGCAAACATTGTCCCCTTCACCAAGGGTGTTTTATGGTATTCATTCTTCTTCTTCTTACTATCATAGGCAACATGAGGAAGGAATCACTATTATTGAGTCATTTTTAAGCATGAAGCAAGGTGGGCCCCTAGGAGATCTTTTATTTACCCTAGCCCGTTATCGAACATTCCTAAAGACCGTTGCGTGAACACCTAGTTATGTCTTTCCATCCTTAGTGGATGATATCCACATTCTGGGCCCTTTGAACGAGATTATCCCTACCTTTGACCACCTTTCGACCCAATTAACCTTAATTGGGCTTAGGGTTAAAATGTTAAAGTGCAAGTTGGAGTCCACCATGGATCTTTTCAACCATAATATTTTTTCATGGTTGCACTTTGGCCACATATAGTTTATGCATTTTGGGTGTGCCAATGGGTTTTCAAGACTTTGTCACACATTTTTTGGATGAGGCTTTATCTCAAGACATGGCACATATCAATGATCTTCTTCTTTTTGGAAACACCCAGGTTGTTTTGGGCATTTGATTTTCATGTGTCATTTGTTAACCTTTCTATTTCATTCAAACAATATCTTTTTTCTTCCTTCTTGTCTCTTTTTGTGAGTTTCGATAGGACAGTTACGCAAGTATATGGGGACATTATGAGTATAAGGTTATGGGAGTCTATTCAAGGCCCTTTACCGAGGTGTTAGGCCCAACTACCAATCTCCTTCAATGGTATAGGCCTTTTATTTATGGAAGTTTATGCCCCCATTTACTTTTTTAGGGAGTTAAGTTTTGGTGGCTCCATATTTGTGCTCCAGGTTTTGTATTTTCAATAGACTCATTTTGGAAGAATATGTTTTTCAAGTTGAAGGGGCCCCCACTTCTTTTAATCATGCCTTCGTGTAGCTTGGGATAACTTTCTTCCCATAGATAGAAATATGCACCTTTTTTTTGAGATTTTGGCAATTATTGGCACCCAAGACTATAGGTTTTTTTTTATGGACATCCATCATGATGCATCATTTAGTTTTATTTTGGAGGATGACTCCATTTCCTGAGCATCCAGAGCTTGCATTCACTCTTATTTGGGTAAAGGAACAAGGCTATGGTTGATTGTTAGGCCATCTATGCATTTGTTTCACATCACATACTCTACTTTCACTTCAGTGTTGTGTTTTTGTTTCAGTTTGATTCAACCCTTGACATCTAGTCTTTTCACATGTGAATGTGAACATGGGATAAACACATGTGGCACATATCTAGCATGTTGTCCATTTCAAGGTCAATAAATAGCCACACATGATGTCGTCAAAGATGTCACGTATGCCTCCACTTGAGAAAGTAGGCACATTGTATGGAAAAAATAACGGTACACCCTTACGTTAGGAGTTTTATTATGAGTCGATTGCTACATGATTCGTGAAGACCAGGTTTTTGTTGTCGATGTGGTGGTTGCTGACCTAACATGAGAGATGGTGGTTAAGAATGTCATTAGTTGACCATAGGTGTAGTTGTGAAACTTAGCACCATCATTAAGATCTTCAAGTATAAAGGGCTCCAAGAAGGGCGCCATTTTATTCTGATGACCATGGAGGTACATGGCACACCTGGGCATGATATGGATCATTTCATCAAGGAATGTGTTCGTCTTTTTCACAATAGACAATTGAGAGATCATTTATCCTTGTTTTTTTGCATTCAACTTTTCAAGTAGCATGTTAGTATAGCTCTTCAATGCGCTTTAGCCTTTGCTATAGAAAGGAAGATTGCGTGGGTGAGAGATGCTTGTTCTAGACCTCCTATTACTATTAGATCTCATGATTTGCATGCAAGCGACATTAGAAGGGTTGTGGGTGAAATGGCTTTCCTGCCACAAGAGGGACTAGTTCTCTCCCTTCTTTGGTTCCTGCAGGCTGCGCATCTTTTGGCCTTTCTTTGGCCTTCCCTTTTGTCTTCCATGTGATGGTTCCAGCCATCAGTTTTTTAATTTATTTGTCATTTCTCCGTGTTCCCAAGGACCAAATATGGCAGCTGTGGCCATAATCCAGTAGGGGAACAATTATTGTGACCCTTTTGTGGCCTACACTGGCCTCTAATTTTGTGACCTGTTTTAGGTCGTTGGGTCGGTCTTCCAGATCAAAACTTTATCCAACAGTAAACTGATGACCGCGTTGTAAATATCCTGATCCCTTAACGCGGCAAGGCAGTCATTTGAAGTAACGCGGACATGTAGATGGCAGACAGGGATGGTTGAAATGGATCTGATCGATGATGACTTACCTGTGGTCAAAGTTCCCCTCTGGGGAATTTTCATATTTTACCGTTTTTAACTTTTATGCATTTTGATCACGGGGCCCTCACCCCTTCAGCCGGGCTTTGTTTCGTTTTATGTATAAGGGAAGGGTCTGCATATAGACCGTTCCCGATTTGAGATTGCCCCCAGGTCCTTAGACTGAGGTGGGGTCGAAAATCCAGAAGGGTCTATGTGCAGACCCTTCACCTATGTACAGCGCAGCTTTTCTTTTTTCATTATGTTGGCTTCTTTCTGCCCTAAACACACCTGAAAGGTAAGTCATATTCTATTATGTTTGTAAATTTTTAGCATTTTTGGGCATATGTGTAAATTCTACATTTGTAAAATTTTACCTTCTTTGAATCATAAATGAATATTTTTTGAACTTCTCCATGCGTCCAGGAGACAACATTTGTTTCATCCTCATTTATAAAACTTTATTATCTATGAGAAGTAAAAGTACTTTTTTTTTCTGAATTTTTTCATGCATCCAGCAGAGAGCATATATTTCATCTCTGGTGGAAAGAAACCAAAAAAAAATTACACAGGAAACAAGTAGCAGCCATGCCTTAAGTATGTTTCAAACCCTTTTTTAAAAATAAAAATGGTATCCATTTTATGTGTCATATTCAGGCACTTTTCCAAGTGTTTTTCTAGGTGGTATAGGCAGCCATTTATTGGCTTTATTTTTGGCGATGTCAGTGTCACTTTTAATACGAAGTGACCATTCATAAAGGTCATTCAATTGTGTATCGACAGTCAAAAACTGGTTGAAAACTGGCTATCGTGTAATGAAATGCTGACTCCCCATCGTGTCCATAGGTGAAAACTTAAGCTTATGAGGTGACAAATTATCACAGGGCCTGAACGATTTCGGCATAAATTTTATATATATATATATATATGCCAAAATTTTGAAATTTTATTTATTACTTGTGCCATAAACGGACTTTTTGCAAAATTATTTTTTATTTATGAAAATTTTTTAATTAAAATTTAGGAATCTGCAAGATGCTTGAACTGCAGACTTTAAAGTACAAGAACTTAAGACTAAGACAATCTAGATACACTAAATTGTCCCAAACCTTGAAGGGATTGTGTTTATTATTTTTTACAACCATTACCTGTGAAATTTTTTCAGAATTAAGAAACCAAGTGCGAAAGTTAAATATAAAATTATATTCAACAGTTGTTGCCGAATCCAATATGTCATTTTCTTGACCACATTATATGATCATACACTATGATAGTGACCGAACTGTTCGTTATACATGATTTTTTTCCCTCAAGTCATTGAATTTGGCCCTGGCCTGATATGTTGGGTGTGTCGCTTAGCTTACCCTAATAGGTTTGCCTAGTGCCTAACCTGAAATAATGGGCAGGGGTTTGAGCATTAGGTTGTACATTCCTAACAAAATATTAGGCCCATGCCTTTGTCTCTGACCCTTGAATCTCAAAAAACTAGTTCTGGGTTTACACCCACTGGTGTGCAGGTGAAAGCCCGGCTAGTTCTCTACCACTGAGCTTGACTTGGCGTGCCAACAGCTTGGCAAGGGGATCTGCTGTTGTGCGTCCGGAAAAAAAAGGGGAAAAAAAAAAAAAAAGCTTAGGATTTTAAGGTCATATATTTTAAATACATGTACACAGAATAAAAAATGGTTGTAGCATAACTTAAGTAGTTGGAATACAATATTTAACCCCTAAATGCCTGAGACAGCAGACATGGTTTTTTAAGAATTTGAAATGGGTGTGGGCAATGGATTTTTTTTGTTTGCATGTGATGTTTTGCACTCTTTCAGATGGTATCTTGCCCAAATGGTACTAGATGAATTTTGGCTAAGGTTGTTAGTTGTTGATGAAGTTTTGAGAACAATTTTCAGATCTATAAAAGCTTCAAATATGGAGATTCTCAAAAAAGTAAATTGAGTTCAATTTGATTTACTTGATGAAAATCGTTCAATTCCATCTACATTGCATCCACCTAAAACTAAAAAATATTTGTAATATTTTTTTTGTCCAACTAGTACACAATGTCCAAAATAAAATATTGCACATATTAGTGGTTATGCATGACCAATTAAAACTAATAATTTGCCTAAAAAGCAAGAAGAAGAAGGAAGAAGTTAAAGGAAGAAAAAATTGGGAACACATTCTTTAACTCCATGCATTAGAGAAAGAAGGGTATGTGGAAGCTTCAAAAGATGGGGGAGTAGGACAAAGTGACACATTGATGAGCACCTCCCAAACAAATCACTTGCACAAGTCAAACAATGCATGTACTTATTGAAAATGGAGTCAACTTTGAATCACATTTTGTTTTGGATTCATTACATTCATGTGAGTTTCAATTGAAGAGTTTCCAACTAAAACATTGCAACCTTCCATGAAATCTTTCCAATATCATGTCACACATTTCCATCAAAATCAATTAACCTTTGTTTCCTAGGTTTTAGTCATTAGGAGTCAAATTGTCAATTTAACTCCGAACCCTTTTTTTGATCGTAATTCTTAGCTCTTAACACGAAATAAAGAATGTGAGCTCACTTTTGATATTTACATTTTGATAACTTTTCAACAATATAAAGAACTTTTGATTTTCAAAAAGTTTACCCCATGCATTTTTGTCCCAAAGATTCAAAACATTTTGGGACTCCCAACTCCCAAAGTGGGAATTCATCTTGAGAGTCCCAGGAGTGCTTCCTTTTAAGTTCCAAAATGTTTTAAACCTCTTTCTTGCCTTACCTTATTCTTGGTTCTTTCCTCTTTACCTTGCCCTAACCTTGGTCACAAACTCAAGGTTAAAGTTGTGACAACTTAGATTTGTTAAAAAAGGACAATAACTTAATCCAAATTTGGATTTTTGTTTCAACAAGAAACTAGTTAATGAACTTGGATCCAAATTCAATTTCAACTAAATCTTTAAACTTTCAGTCCATATACCTTAAAACCTAATTAAAAACCAACTACAGAATTTTCTTAATACCATGAACTAATCACCATTGGTTATAACACTACGATTAACTTGGTTTTCCTTTGAAGTTATTTGTCAAATGCACACTTTCTCTCACATTCATGTTAAAAAAATTCTAAGGTTTCATTTTTACTTGAAGAATTATATTTTGGCTTTAATTTTATTTGTGAATATTTAACACAACCATTGAAAACATCATATTAAGATGCATGCATAAGTATCAAGGTTTGAAGTCACTTTTTGGCCATTGAAGATTCAAATCCAACATTGGGCAACACTAGCTTGCTCTTACATGAACTCAATTTAACCTTCTTATATCATCATCGCATGTTTGATTTTGGTTAATATTTTTGCCAATGACTTACAAAGGTGCAATACAACCACTAGTTTTTAATTTCCATTCATGGATGAATATATTAGACCAAAATTTTGATGAAAACTTTGAATACATGTAAAATAAATGTAAAAGGCATTAGGTTTTCAACCTTTAAAAAACATAGTATGAAGTTCCAACTATATACAAGTATTTTCATTAGGGTTTGAATAACTAGCATGAATGGAATTTTATATTAACATGATATACCATTTTATATATAACATGAAAATAATTAATATTACTTGTAGTCCATACCTTACATGTGCCAATATTTTCATGTACAAATGTCATAAAAACCATTATTTGGTTATATTTGTAATGTTTCATCAATGATAAATGTCAATTATGTAATACAATGAAAAAATTAGTCACGATGCACCAATTAAGACTTGGATTTTTTTTTAAATATGCATTTTGTAAACCAGCAAATGGTTGATCAATCCAATCTTAGACTAATAGTTGTTTAAATAGTTCTTGATTTAGCAACAAATTTATAACTCCAACATAATATGAAACAGCACAAATATTTTTCCAACTTATGAAATGTGCCTAATAATGAATAATCATCACAAACATATATTTTGGCCAACCTTATTTCCATCCCCAATGTGTTAGTTTTGTGGGACCCACATACTATCCACTAACAAACACTTGGCAACATTTCCTTTCTTCATGCCACCATCATGTTACACAATTTACACCTTTGCCTCCATAAAAAAGGCTCTAGCACATAATGGATAAATTGCTCCTCACCCATCACTTCATGAAGTGGCATTGCCTTATTTTTTATTTCATTTAAATTCCTTGCCAAACTCACAATCCTCCTTTCGATATTATGGGCTACAATTGTACCAACCTTCTATGTTCTTGTCTCATTCACCTACACCCAAACATTTTCCACTTGGGTGCATCCCTTGACATAAGCCAAGCTTATAAAATGTTATTAATGGTAAACAATAAACACAAGTAAATATTGAATGAATTTTGGAAAGTGGGATTACAACAAAATGTGTCTTTCTACACCAATTGATTTCATTGGATTTTGAATGAATTCACTTGTCCCACTAAATGGGACTTAATGAGGATGTAATGAATTCAATGGTCCACTAAACAAGGACTAGTGAATTTCACCCACATTTTGTAGTAGTGCAATTAATGCATGTTCCATAGCTCTTCACAATAAGGACAAGGGGGTGAAAACTTTAAGATGGTTTAGACAAAATGATATGTTTTACCAACACTTCTTGATGGTTGTTATTGCAATTTTGAACCAAAATTTTGATTTAAAACTCATCATACATTCACATAGATTTCAATACAACTCAAAGTTTTGTAGGATGCATTATTTTCCTAATTATAATGTATTTTACATGTCCCCCGTGGGGACTACATGAAAATGACACAAGTTTCAGTACTAGCAAAGTCATCCTTTCAATTGGGACATTAATGCACCCCTTAATTTATTAAGTGAATAAATGGGTAACTCTCAATTATACATGCAAAAAATTTACAAAATCAGAGCATGCTTTCTCACTCCTTGAAATTGGGCGCAAGAAATTTTGGATGACTAAGATGAAAGAAATGCTTCACATGGACTTTTCTATTAGCATAATTGCAAAAATAGACAAAAATGGTGGTTAGAGAAATTTAGAACCAAAATTGGATCTCAAACTTTAATAATAGATTCACCATGGCTCAAACTCTTACAAAAGGAATTACTCCCCATACAATATATTCTATAGCTCACCATGGGGACTACATCCCAATGGCATTTTCATGAAATTTCAAAAATCCACCCCCTTCAAAAGTTGCAACTATGGAAATGCATAGTTCGTGAGAACCACATTTAGTGCACCATCATGCACCCTTTAGAAAGCACACTTTGAAATCGCATCAAGCTCTTGAATTTGACATGATATAGTCTCATGAATCACTTTATAAGTCTAATCAAAAGTCATTGAACAATTTTTGTATTTGAACCCTCATAATTTTGGAAAACTCCTTTGATTTGACAATGCAAAACCATCACCTTACATCTTATATTGAAACCATTCTAATGATCTAAGGATCATTTGGTAACTTCACTTCAAAAAATTGGAATTCCTTAAAAGTGTCAACTTCATTCACAAAATGAGGATGGTTGTTAGAATCTCCAGAATATTTTCTTTCGCTTTCACACAACCTTTAGTTTGTGTGGGAGTATGTTTCACTTCCTTTGGCTCATGTCACACCTCAAGCTGACTCTTGATCTACATTATTTTGTTTTGCCTCAACCTTGGTCATAAGTTCAAAGTTAAGGTTATAATAGACATTTTGATGTCCTATCAATTTACAAGAGGTTCATAATTGTCAAGAATTGTTACCAATTTGACATGTTCATGTTTCTTTCTAGCCTTTCATCAATTCCATATCAAGTTTCCTTAATTGAACATGATTTGCCCTTGCACTTCACAATTTTAATGATCTATTCAAGAGGGTGCATTATGAAGCTTGAGAAATGACCTTTCAAAATTGACATAAACAATTAACCCCTTATATCCATTGTTGAAAGTGTGTGACAGAGCTTGATAATGATCTTAATTGTTCCATGACATAGAATGATATGATAAAGCAAAATTCTTCTTGAAGATTATGTGTTTGATGTTGTAACATGTTGATTAAGATTTCATGAAATCTTAAATTTCATCTATCTATTGTGTCTGATATGAAATGCAAGGTAGTTTTAACAAATTTTGTTTAGGTTAGTTAAATTTTTTAATCTTTTTCAACCTTGACCCAAGTAGTTAATCTTATATTTTTGTTCTAACATGATTGTTAGGGGATATATGTAGGTAACATAAGGATTGGACAAATAGATAGAATGGGTTTGTACATGTAGGTCATTTGGCAACTGGTTTAGATTGGGACAAGAGGCAATTTTTGAATTCTTCTTATTTTGGAAGGAAATGGGGCAACATTTCCCCTCCTCCTTGTTTTGGTTGTGTATCATTTTTTTTGCAAGTTTGGAGGTTTGGAAAACATTGAATTTGTGTGGCAAGATAGGTAGAAGTTGAAGTGAAATAAACTACAAGGAACTAAGGTTTGCATAACGAGATTTAGTTAGTACCTATAGGCAAAGGACTTGTTAGAACTATTGGTGACATTGTTGTTAGTAAATTTGGAAATTAATAATTTATTCATCATTCTAGTACATGTTTTGTATGTGTTTTTGTATAAAACTAAGAGTTAGGACTTACCAATTAATGACCATCAACAAAATTTGGATTTAGAGCAATTTTTGTAAATTTTTGTGTGTTTTTTTCAAGAATCAAACACATTGTGTGTAGGTTTATGTTTCACTATTTATGTAAAACATAGGAACCCGATTTGGTTGTTGTTTACATGTATTGTTGAAGTAGTTTGTAAAATAGGGTTAAGATTTGGATGACACAAGTTTTTATGATGACATGGCGTTGTCCACATTATAGATTTTTTAAATCTTGTGTTCAGTCATCAGATCAACATAATTTTGTTTTAATGTTATAGACATATTTGACTTATAGTCTACTGGTAGTGAAACTTATATGTGATCATAGTCTCTAAGTAATATCATATCTTGTCGATTCATTAGATTCATTGGGCTTTTTTTGATGTGACTATCTAATCAATATCTATGATCTTTGATGTTTTCTTTCTTTTGAGTTTTCATCAGATTTCTCTTTTATGTGGTTAGAATTTATGGACTCGAAGGATTTTGATTATTTAAACTTTGAATCCCCTTCAATGTCTGATCCACATATCTGTATGGTTTCAACTTGTTAATATTGACTAATACTGGGTTTGGTTCAAAATTGTTAACATAAACAAGAAGAACAATGTTATTGGGTAAGCAACACTATACTTTGAATGGGCCAAACCATCTTTTCTTGAATTTTCCTAGATGTGTATTTTCTCCCTTAGGAAACCATAAAACATAATATCTAAATTGGAACTTCTTCTTTGTGTGTTTTTGTTGAGTCCACATAAATGTGTTGCATTGGTTTGTTCCAACATTGTTCTGAGCTTCCAATTTGTTCTCCTATAATTTTTCCAACTCTATAAGTCTAACATTTGGTGGGTTGTACATCTTTGTGGTTTCTACTAATAGCTGGTAAAACATATTATGTTGGCATCAGACCTAAACCATAGACTAACTAGTAAGGTGTGTATCATGTTGCCACCTTGTAAACTGTCCTATATGAAAATAAAATTGTGGACAAATGTTCATCCTAATCTGTTTTTTTTCATTGACCAATTTGGTTAGTAATCTACTAATAACTTTGTTAGTAGACTCTACTTGTCCATTTCCCTATGGGCAATAAATAATAGAACTAACATGTTTTAATATGTTAACATCTAACTATTTTGTTAGATGTTTGATTGTATCATTGATGGAATGTACTTCTTGATATGTAACTATTGTTAGAGGACATCCAAATTTGGTTAGAATATATTCATACATAAACTTCGTTATAATTTCTACAATATTGGTTTTAAGTGTTTTTGCTTCTACCCACTTAATTACATAATATGTAACTACTAGAATATATCTGTTCCTTGTTAGTTTTCATGTTAATTTAATTGGACTTATAAAATCTAGACCCCATTTCATAAAAGGTTCCTTTGGAAGTGTTGTTACCAATTTGGCTAGATATTTTGTTTTTAGTCCTCAAAATCTCTAACAACTATTATAACTTTTACAAAATTCACGAGTATCTTTAAATAAAGTTGGCCATTAATAAACTGCATCCATAATTTTCTTTATAATGATATTTACTACAAAATGTCCTATTGCCACTCTTTCATGTAACTCCTTAACAACAATCTATGCTTCTGAGGTGGTCAAACATTTGTGCATTTTGTTATCTTATCCCCTCTTTTAGAGTAAAGGGTTATACCTTTTTGGCTAACTTCTCTTTTTGAGTTAAATTCAAAGTTTCTAGCATTTAATTTGTCTTTAAGTAACTCTTTAATTCTTACATCCATATAGGTTCTATAGAAAATACTGATGCATCTATAGTCTAGTTTGGGACTCCCAATGGTTTTGAGCTATTTAGTAATCTGGATAAAACATCAGCTACCACATATGTTCTACCAAGCTTGTAGATTGTTGTAAATTCATATTCCAAAAATAATAATAGCCATTTGGCTATCCTTCCAAACACTTATGGTTTGTTGACCATATATATAAGAGCCATGTGGTCTACATAAAAGACAAATTTTTTTCCCAACAAAAAATGTCTAAACTTATGCAGAGCATAAACCATTGCTAAGGCTTCTTTTTCTATATTAGTATAATTATACTTTGCTTTATTTAGTAGTTTAGAGGCATATTTACCAATTGGGTTTTGTGTTAACATTGCACCTACTACCGATAAATATGCATTTGTGTGCACATGGAACTCCAACTACCAATTTAGAGGTATCAGAATTAGTGCTTCCATATATTTCTGTTTGATCTAATCCCAGGATTTTTAACACTATGTGGTCTAAATAAAGGGTTTTGTCTTCCTCGTTAGCTTTGTATTTGGTGCCATGATAAAGGCAAAGTTCTTGATGAAACATTTATAAAACTAAGCCATACCATTAAAAACCTAAATTTACTATGGGTTTGTAGGTACTAACATATTAACAATTGCTTGAACCTTCTTAGGGTCTGGTATTTTTCCTTCCTTGGAAACTATGAACCTTAAATCAATCTTGAAAATACCATAAAGGCACATTTTTTTGGGTTAAGACTGATTTTGTATTTTCTAGATTTTTGAAAACAAAGTCTAAGCTTCATCAAATGACTTTCCATATCACTATAGACTGTGAAGTCATCTAAAAATATTTTCATGAACTAGTCTAAGTATTCTTTGAAAGCTTTGTTGATTGTTTTTTGGAATGTTGGTGGTTTATTTTTTACACCAAATGGCATCATCATCCAAACAAAAGCTCCCTAGTTTGTTACAAAGGTTGTTTTGTATCTATCTTTAGGGGCTATAGAAATGTGATGGTATCCTGAGCATCCATTTAAAAATGAATAAGCTTCATACCTTGTTATAATGTTCATTACTTCATCAAAAAATGGGAAAGGACAAGGATTTTTTTTAGTTGCTTTAATCAACTTCTTGAAATTTACATTGATTTTTAGTTTTCTATTCTTCTTAGATACTACCACTATAGGTGATAACCATGTAGCCTCCTCTACTAGTTGAATGAATCCTACTAATAATAGTTTGTCAATATCCTATTTGACAATTACAACATAGTTAAGGTTCAATGTGTACCTTGCTTGATGTGTTGGTGAGATTGAGGTGTTTAACTCAATTTTGTGTTGAGCCAACTCTGGAGTATGCCTTTCAGATTTTTATAAATCCAAAAAAACATGTCTTTGAACTCCTTGAGTAAAATCTGAAGCTCCTCAATTTTCTCCTTTATTAACTATGCATTAATTTTGAAAAACTATGGATTTGCCTCTATTTAATATTCAACTTAACAAGCTATTTTTTTCAATCAAGGTCCAACCTGCCATTTTAAGATTTTGTACTTGAATTTTAGTTAATGTTTCATCCACTCCAATATCAACTTGGTTATGATGATACTAGGTTTTTGGATAAATTTTATCTTTCAGTGAATCTTTGGTCTAACATTAAATTCTATTATTTTTGTTGTTCAAACCACTACTTTTTCTTCTCCTTAATATGATATCCTTTGTTGTGGTTCAAATTCTCCATTGATTCTAATCTTTGAAATTTCAACATTCAATAATGAAATTGTTTCATCTCAGATAGTGATTGTGCCAATTAAGAACAACTTTGGTTCTATTTCAATCATCTATTAGACCTTTTAATAAGTCAAACAAGTATTTGGGGCCTTCTGGTTTTTGCTCCCAATTTCTTGTTAATTAATATTGTTCTGATTGTTCCATAACCTTGAACATTAATCACATTGTTCCCCTGGTCATGTGTAACCTTTGCATCTTTGAGCCAAGGTCTTCCCAACAACATAGAATAGCTAGAATCTACCACATTGTTTTGTAAACAATAAATGCGGCTACATAAGGATGCCATGTATGTGAATCTTCAAATTTTTTATGATTTGTAAAGGTTTGGTCATACTCTGATATGCCATTCTAAGGTGGTATGGGGCTAGTCTTGGTTTGGGTAAACTTAATTTTGTTATGAGGTTTTCTGTTATGATGTTTACACTTGCTCCTCCATCTAACATAACATCTTCAATTGTGTTTTTCCCAACTTGTACTTAGATAACTTCCATCTGGTTATCCACTTTTATAGCTATAGTGTCAATTTTAGAATGTGTCTCAATCATTGTGGCTACATTAGGCTTTGATATCATTTTAATAGTTATATTGGGTTTTTCTGGCTCTAGTTTTTGCCGCACATATTTATTAAGATCTTGTGCTATCTTCAACAATTAATCTAATTTCAGAGTATAGGTAGTTTCTAACATCTGTTTACTAATATATCAGAACATTTGTTCCATATACATAATTTTAATGTTAAGAATAACATATAGATTTTTTGGTACAAGTGGTTTTGTGGACACCTTAATATCTAGTAATCTTACCCAACTTGTATTCCACTGTGCTTTCTCCTTTTGATTCAGACTTTTTGGTGGGTCTTTTGCTTACATATTTTGTATTATCTTGACAATAAATTGTTGTAATCTTTGTTCCTCTTCCCAATCAATAGTAGATTTCTTCTTGATTGGCTCTTTGTCCTTGAACACTTGTTCTTTAATAACCTTCCTCCTAGTGATGGCCATGTTGACATCCACTATATGAACTCAAGGATTGGCAACCTTGGGCTCCACCACATATGGTTATTCTGTAATCTTCATTTTTTTGTCCTTAAACATATTTTGCATGTCATTGTACTTAGGATAGTCTATAATCTTATGTTTAATTTCACCACAGATATGACAAGCATACTTCATAAGTTTTTGTATTTTGATTTGCTAAGTGGTAACCTCAAAAATTACAAGAATAAACTTTTTAAAAAAAAAACTCTAGATGTTTCAACATTGTGATTTGTCCTATGATAATTTGTCTAATACATTCCTATCTTTTCTATAAATGTCTAAGGTTTTTAAACTATTATGTGGTATTAATAAATTCTTTATTGCTTCAACTTAAAAAAATCCTTCTTCACAAACCAAAGCTCCATCCTTGTGCTATTGCAAGGTTTCTCTCTTTATGTTGATGTGTGCTACAAGCAAATATGGTTGTAATCCAAATATGAAGACAATAATTAGGAAACTCATATATTGTCTTATGTCGAAAACTATTGCCTAACTTCAATAGTCTCTCATAATAGACCTCCACCCTTTCATTCTTCTCTTGCTTCATGTTCTTCAGTTACAGATAGACTTGTTCATCATTTTGAATTGTTTTGAACCATTTACAAAAAGTTAATTGTAATTTTGCAAAAATACAATTTGGGTAGTCTCCCATAGAATTGTTACACCAACCAAACATAATGTCTTTGAAGGTAAAACTAAAATGATTAACAATTTCTACATCTTTTATTTCACCATTTGCTTTAATAGTAGCCTTAAAAACTCTGACATAAGTTATCACATACTCAGGGTAGTTAAGTGGTTGACGATAAGGCCTATTTGGTGGTAATGGTGGTTTGCCTAAATTCACCATTGGTAATCCAAAATATCATGAAGGTCTTGAAGGTCTTGGTGGTCCTAATGGTCTTAGTGGTCCTAGCGGTCTTGATCCTCCTCCCACTAGATCTGATGGTTGTTTAACAAAAATCATGTCCACCTTTATGGGCATCTCTGTATGCATATTCACAAGGTTTGTTCCCCTTGGAGTCTATGGTTTGGACCTCATACCAGCAATGGTATGGGTTGGTGTTATTTTAAATGGAGTTTAAGTAAATGTAACCATAGAGTGGGACATTGCCATAGAATATAATGGTACAAATCTTATTGGTTCCACTTTGAAATTGGAAGTTCTTGCATAGGTAATTCCAACATTGTGGTGGTGGAATAGACTTGGTGCAAGAGCTACATAAATTGGTACTACATCTGCTGGGCTTTGAACTTTCATTTCCATTTTGTTGTTTCTCTAGATCTGTTTTTTGAGTCTATTTGGAATTTTGACCTTTTCATGGTACAAATCTTTTGGCTCAAAATCTCCATGGTCTTTTGCTTTTGCAAGTTCTAGATTTAGATTTTGGAAATGTTCAACAAATCCTTGCCTCACATTATTTTCAATAAATGAACATTCATTGATCTGATATCCAATCTGATGGCAATATGTGCAATGTGGAGGGTTAGGTCTTGGAACTATGTTCACATTATGAATTCCTTTGTTCCAATCCCTTGGGAATCCTCTAACAATGGTTCCACTTTGCTAATTAAGCCTAGGTTCACTATATTTTATTTTGACAGCCACATGTACACCTTCTACTACTATTGGTTCTACTTTTGGTAAAATTACAATTTCTTGTCTAATTACAAGTATTGGCTCAATTCTTCTGGACATTTTGATGTCTTGAGTTGTGGCTTTTTGCTCAACCGCATAATGAATTTGAGGTTCAAAATTTTGAGTTCTTTCTTCAAGCTCCTAATCCTCACGTTCTTTTTGATAGCAAGGAGGTGAAACAAATATGTACTATGGCATCATTTCCTCCCTTTCTAACCTATTGAATCTTTGTTCTTCTCCATGAATCAAAGCATCAGAGTCATGTCGCTACATCAAACTTGCTGACTTTAACACAACTCTTTGTCAAAGTTTAGATTTTCAAATTCTTCATTTAAACTCATCATGTGAGTCTGCATTTTTAATTAGACATTTTTCTTTCTTAAAATTTTGTTACAGATTGTTGGTGCACTTATGTGTTTCATTAGTTTGCACTTCACAAGAAATTATCGATGTTGCTTGAAGCATTGTGTGGTCTACAAGTCTCTTTTTTGTCCACGAATGTTTCTCTCCTAATTAAAAAACTTTTTAAGGTGTTATAAATTACTGATCTATTTGATCTGTACTCAAATTCCTATTTATGGCAATGCCATTTTCCACTTGTTCATGTACTATAATTTGATCTAATTATCTCTTCAGACATTTAATTACAATTCTATTTTTCATCTTTCCACGTTTTAATTCAAATTTGAACAAACTTCTGCATTAGAACAAAATCCTCATAATTAGCTACTTTGCTTAGATCTGCTTCTTGAACAAAAATTTATGATCAAGATTTGGAAAAAATGCAAGAAATGAAAACAAAACTTCACTATCAATTTTCAAAAACAAAACTTCCAACAACAAGACATAAACAACACTTTAAATTCAGGCCCTGGGATGGTCGCCAAATTGTAAATACATAATTCTAATTCTATATTCTAGTTTAAATTTGGACTAAAACATATCATGAAACTAATACTAATAAATTTTGCTCAATTAGATCTACTCATATTTAAGTTCATAAATTTAATCCAATCATGAAAAGTATGAAAAAAACATCAAAATAACAAAACTAACTATGAAGTTGAAGCTTTTCCATAAAACAATATACTCTTTTTCCAAACTCTTCAAAAATAGTCATGTATCTTGCCAAAAATGATCACCTTAAGACAATCCTATGATAATTCAAATTCAAATGGTGATGAAAACTATGTAAACTAGCTAATAAATCCTAGGAAAGTAACTACGTAAGTAAGTATTAACTAACTAACTAACTATTTACAATGATTAATTACTCCCTTAACAATAATATCACACATGAACCAATAACATACTTTAATGGCAATTCATTACAAACACAACATGGGTAAGTAGCCTTGGCCTAGTTAATAGGCTAAACTATGAGTTATGTTAGGTTACTAAATAGCCTATGTTTAGTTAATAGGCTACATAGTTATGTTAAGTAGGTAGCATAGGCCTAATTAGAAGTCTAGTTAGGTATATTAGGTACATAGCCTAGCTAGTGTCAGATCAATAGACTAGAAGCCTGGGCTGATTTGATTCAACTTTAACCAACTCGATGGACCTTTTTTTAAAAAAAATTAAAAATAAAATGTCCAAATTGACACCTAGTCAAAAAAGTCAAATTAATCAAATGTATTAATAAAAAACAATACACATGTCTCTCATGCCCCATGCTTCTAGTCAAGGTGAACATCGCCTTCGGTCAATGCCAACATTTTAGTCAAGTTGAACTTTATAGAAAGCCTTGTTTTCTTTTAGTGAATGAATAGCTAAGTTCAACCCTAACTTACCAATCAATTGTCTTTTTCACCTAATGGCTATTCTAGAATTAGAACTACACTACTTCTAGGAATGTTTTGAAGTTCAAAAGGCATGGACTTGGATCATCGACATTATCAACAAACTCCACAATAAATTACCCAAGAATGGCCCTTGATAGAAGCAATTTAAAGTTGGACAATGTCTTTTTGGGAAGTGACATGGTCTTTAGTTTTTAAAGGCAATTTAACTTTTAGAAGGAAAAGATGATTTAGGATGGTCCCATTGACTATGAGTGATTTAGTCTAAGGTCCTCCATAACATCTACAAGGCCATGTTAAAGAAAATGTTTTGCTTCAAGATTTTGACAAGTTTGGGTAGCACAATTCATGTTACATAATAGGTCCCACAAATAGGTGCTTTTGTGTCACTAGAGACCCTTGCTCAAGTTTTTGCTTTGATCTTTGCTTAGACTTGTGGCTTGCTTTGCTTGCAATTGTGGGGACTTGGTTTTGTAAATTGATTTTTTTCTTTTTTTATTTAAAAATATTCTATTGGAAATTATGGGAGACCAAAAAAATTTAAGGTCCAATGTATGTTTGTGAGGTAAAGATGATAAAACTATCGGTTTGAATGAAAGAATGTGCTTTTTAAAAATAGAATTCATAACTAACATAGGGTATTATTTTGATTACAATATTAGTTTGTTATATGAAGCATAATTTAAACATATGTTAAGTTTGATGCAAATATAAGTTGATGTTTATTATTTTAGCTTAAACCTTAAGAACTTTGAAAATATTGGGGTTTTAAGGGGGCCTAATTATTGGTATAAACTAGTGTTGTGTAGTTATTCTTTTTTATGATAACCTTTGGTGCTAGTTTTTACATTTATTTATTTATTTATAGGTTCTTTGGCTATGCGTTTCAATCTAGTCCTTTCAAATTAAAAACCCTTTGGTTTTGATTTAACACATTTTTGCAAATTCAAGAACCTTTGGGCCTAATTAAAAATTTGGGTTTGATTCCATGTACACACTACACATTCCTCACGTTAAAGGTTGCATAGGTGTAGGATAAGGCACTACTTTGGGGCCCTTCACAAGTTTAAACCCTTTTAAACAATGTTGGAGCTCAAATGAATGGGTGGAGAACTTGTGAAACACCCAAGGCGGTTTGTTGAAGCTTTTGAAAAAAAAGAAGGAAAATGGTAACCTACTTTACTTGCATGCAAAGCGGGTTACTATTTGTGAACACACATCCAAGTAGATTTATGGGATTAAACCCACTTGAAACACAAAGATTCTTTCCAAAATGATTTATGTACAAAGTTTAACAACAAATTAAAATTAGGATTTGTATAGGTACTAAATTCAACAACTAATCAAAATGAATTATTAGTTATAATGTTTAGCCTACTTGTCAACTTGTCAAAAAGAAAATCAACTTGTCTATGTCAAGAACTTGAAAGAGTGTTTTCTCATAGTTCCAATTTTGGTTCCAAATTTAACAAGAGGTTAAATATGGCAGTTTGGTTCTTGTGCCAATTTCAACAAATGTGTGCAAGCTTGGGTCCATGTCACAAGAACATAAACTTGGACCTTTTGATTTAAAAGTGCAAATTGGATACCTTTACAACATTAATATACATTAGTGTTGTTCAATTCTTGATTATAAAAAGAACTTTCATTTTTTAATATATATTTTTATGGAACCACCAATCCAATCTTGAGATAGGTTTTTTGGATTTCTAAAATCTCTAGTTTTAATCATTTTCACACAAAAATTATGGTTGGTCATGTTCCATTTCCATTACACACAATTAAAGCCAAAAACAAAAGTGTATAGTTAATTTGTTCAATTAGTGCACACACACTATAATAAAGATTATGTAAATTATGTAGAACCAATCAAATGTAATAACTTGTTTAAAATGTAAGGCCAAGTTTATGTTTTTTTCAATAAAATTGTATTTATGTACATAGAAAACTTGAACCTTTTTAATATGAAGCAACAACATGATTCAAGTTTTAATTCAATTTAAAGATTAAATTGGTTCTTTAGCTAGGTTTTAATCACAATTCAAAGGAAACTTGGAACCTCTTGTTTGGAAACCCTAAAACTTATAACCTTATAACTTGACCTCAACATGCAAAACTTCAAAAAACCTATTGCATTAGTTCACACATTATTGGACTTAAGGACCATTTAAAAAATTGGATGGTGAGATCAATCATCCTTGATGACTCAAATCAAAATGCATATAATTTCTTTTCTCATCTTTGAGTACAAAATTTCTTACCTTGATTAACCTAATCAAAGTTTTAAAAAGTGACTCAATATATTAGTGTGAAATAAATTGAAAGGCTTAAAAATCACAATCATGAAGTAATTTGAATAACTTATAATGTATTTTGAAGATGCGAAATTAGGGAATGAAGAAACACAAATTACCAAAACTTGTGTCGCAAGTTCATGTTTTTCCTTCTAGTACAATAAAGAGAGGAGACATGTTGACACATTGGTATGTTATTTGGTATTGCCATGGAATAATGAAAAATGTTGTTTGTCCAAAAGATTTTTGGACTTCTTTTCTATGTCCTTAACTTTCACCATCACAAACCTCGTAGACTTTGTGATTGCTATGATGGTGACGGTAGTCAAAACATATTTTACACCACCTTGTAAATAGTGTGGAAACCACGATTTCTTTAATTGTAGTCAAATTAAACACGTTTTTCATTTCAAACAACAATATCAAATGATTTTGGCTACTTGATATGAAATCGTTATGCTTAAGACTACTTTATAGTTGTTGTTTATGAGACAAGTGGTTTAATAAACATAAAACCATTGCATTTTGAAATTTCAAAATAAGTAAATAAATATGCTTATTTATAGATAAATTATGTCATCATCTGGAAATCCACTAAACATTAACCTTTTTCAACCCAAATTTATTTAAAAAAACTCAAGTACATTTGTTTTGTTATGATTTTGATCTTGAATATCATATTGAATGTCAATTATTTTATTGCTAAAGCTTCACCTTGGATTGCTTTCTAGTTTTTTTTATGGTATTCAATTTTTTTTGTATAAGCATAGTCATAAGATTGATTTGGATTTCATCAAATAATATTCAGTTTCCATCAACATATGCATTTGAATTACAAGCATTTTATGTTTATTTCTAAAACTAATATAACAAGACTTGTCATTAGAATTTTTTTTTCGTATTTGAAGATGCGTTGAAATGTAATCATTCAAATTTTATTCAAATGTCTTTAGAAACAAGCCCATTTGATCACATTTTGTGAAACAATGTATAAAGTTCATGGAAAACTTGAAAGGCTAAAAAAAGTCTACAGATTTTGTTGTTAAACTTTGCACAAAATGTGCACTATCTAATACTTGAGTTGTTTGCAATGCATGTTCAATAAGATGATTTTATAAATTCTGCTTGATCTACATTACCCAACTTCAGTTGTTGTTCCATCTTCCAAAAGTGTAATAAATTTTCATGGATTTAAGAAACTTTGAAGTTCATTTGCTTTTTTGTAATTTATACAAGGTATATAAACATTTGGTTAAAAAATTGAGTTATAACACGAACACAATATTGTTTAAGAAGCATAGCATATTAAAAGCATCAACATCAGTGACCTTTATCTTACATGCACCCATCCCATGATTTTTTATTAGAATATTCAAGACACACGCTATGATTCTTCATAATGGATTGGTGGATGGCAGCAAGATATAGAGTGTCAAGCCCACTTTGGGCCTTTACAAATAGAAATGGGGGTGATTTTTAGGAGTTATACTTTCAAACAACCTCCCCAAATCCAGCCTCGCCTTATAGGAAAATAAAGCCTTCCTAGATTTTATGATTAAAAAATAAAGCCAATTATCTTTGCATAACTTCCCCAACTATCAATACCATACTTTCAAATCAAGCAGCCTCTCATTATAAGAAAATAAGGCCTTCCTAGATTTTATGATGAAAAATAAAGCCATTTGGAGTGGATTTGTATTTCTTTATGGAACACATTTTCCCTCCAGAAATTCCGAAGAATTCCATTTTGAGGGTGTTCCTGAATTGTAATGTCCTCGTCTATAAAGATGTGAATTAGAGAACACCCTCAGGGTCCCTTTTTTTGACAAAGCCCTTGTCATTGGGCTTTACCCTACACTAACATGTTTATAGTTTTTGAAAAAAAATTTAGTTTTTTTGGGAGCTCTCTTTTGGGGTGAAGAAGTAACGCGCCCTAACACATGAATTATGATGAGGATCAGAGACATTAGGAATGAAGAAAAATCACTATGCAAATCCACATCTCAACCATTGTCCTATTGAGTTGAACATATGACAATCTGTTTTGCAGTAGAAGCTTATTATGTATCACCTTTATTACTTGGAAACCCAAATTTCATATTGCTTCTAAATGTTTAGATTGATGTAAAGGACTGGATAGAAAATTTTAGTGTATTAACCCCTAAACGCCTAAACAGCCAGATCTTCGGGCTTTTTTTCAAAATTTAAATGGCTCTAGAAATTTGAGATATTGGTGGTTTTCATTTTTTTTGGAGTGATTGTAACTTTTCAAGATTTTTTTAATGATATGCTGCCCAAGGAAATTTTTAAAAATTATTTTGAATTATTTTTTTGTTAAAAAAAGGGTCGTCAGCCAAATTCACACATGTGAATTTGGCTGCCCAAACTGCCCATTTTGTTTTTTGTAAATTATGTTTTTGGTCAAAAAATTCATTCCAAAAAAAAAACCAAGTGTGGGGAAGGGGGAAAGTGAAAAAATAAAATAAAATAAAATTAGGAGGGAAAGGAAAAAAAAGGTCAAAATTATTTAGATGGCGCAATTATGAGGGCTATCCCCTCTCCCCCCTCTCATAACGCTTCTTCCCCCATGCCCTAATTATGTGAATCTTTATTTGCACATGGTCCCAAAGTATCCAATGAGAAAAATCCACCCTTCAAAAAATGGTGGGGGATTAGGGTGGACCTTCCACTTTGGAAAATATTTATTTTTTCTTTTGCAATTTGTGGAAATTTACATTGGAAAAACGTAATATCTCCAAATTTTCCAGCTTTCTTATTTTATTGACTACGTGAAAAAATTGGAAAATTTGAGGGTAAATTTTTTAAAAAAAAACAAACAAACCTATAATTTCTTAAGAAAATTGTAATCCTCCTCTAGCCTAGTAGTTGGTTTTCCAGTAAATGGCGACATGTGTCATAAAATCCCCAAATTCAATTGAGATTGCACAATTTTCCAAAAACCTCCAAGCTTTCCTAAAAATATATGTTGCCACTATGCAAAAAATTGCCAAAAAAAAGAAACACACTTCAACTTGACAGCAAGGTTCAAGGTTTTTTTTTCAATTTTGTGGCTTGGAAACTTTGGCATAATTTTCCAAATGTTTTTCAAATTTTACACTAAACAAACAAAAATTTCAAATTTTGGCGAATCTTTTTTTGTAGCCAAGTGGTGAAATTTTTTCGAAAAGAAAAACACTAGCATAGTTTCCTTTTTTTTCAAATATGTGATGTAGGTGGGTTTGCCATCTTTCACAAGAGGACTTAGTCTAATTTAGTGATAGATTATAGTGGGAAGTAGAAGGTGTTTGGATCACCCCTAATAAGAAGTTAGAACTAGCCACTTGTTGGAAATTACCACTATCTTCTTTCGCAAAAATCCCTTCGAGGCGTTAATAGCTCTTTTTCAGATTTTGCAACAGTTTTGCTAGGACTCAAGGCTTTTTTTTTTCCCATTTTTTTCATGTAGCTAGGTTGTGATAATTCCAAAGATGATTTACTCAGATTTGGCGATTACAAAAACTGAAAACAATGTTTTTAGTAACATCCTTCTCTATTTTTTACGACCTACTAGAACTTAGTGTAACATTAAGCAAATATTAATATATCTTTCTAAATTTTTATTGAAATTTGGCGACTCAAAAACCCAAAAAACCCAAATTCCACCACTTTGAAAATGAATTTTGACAAAATAAAAAGATTGATAAAAGGGGATCAAGGGGATCACCAACGGCTTGACCTAGCCACCAATAGATCGACATTATTTAGCAACATACATCAACAATTTGTCGTGACGATCCTTGTGCTCTAATAGTTATCAAAACATGTGGACATTCCCTCCCTCGTGGTTTTGATTGAGTTGCTCAACAAGTAATGCAATGATCATAGGCAAATGGGTAGTTGAAACAAAACATGCTTCAGACAAACAACTCACCATCATCTTGAGAATGTCAGATGGGAACTATCACTACAACACATCTTGGGTTTTACAATCGATTAATAAAATTACAAATGTCTTTTTTGACTATGTAATTGTAACTTCATAGTCATGTTAATGACTACCTAGCTATAAAGGACATTGTGTTGCCACTTAGCATTATGGTTTTGTGACTATAGTTGATATCATGATTTGATGGTTTTTGTACAAATGTCAAAAATTAAAAATATATATTTTTAATATATTTTTAATTGTCCAAAGTTAGGTAATAACAAATTTTTATTGATTCTTGCAATTGTTGGTGAATAATAACAACAAGTATGATTTAATGATGTTAACATGGCATGTCATGTGGCAACAAGGTTGGTTAGTAGTTGCAACACTTCATGACTTGTGACATTAATTTCAAGGAATTTTCTTTTATTACTTGATCATGTGATTAATAACAATTTACAATATCTCCTTTTTGGGATACATGCCATGTGACAAAAGTTCGTAAGGTGTGTTCATTACATTTATATGCTAATTATTTTTATAGGTTTTGTTATTACCTCGAGTTAACGGATGCCATTGTGTGAATTTGGAGTTTATGTCAACAACACATTATGGGTTTTTTGATTAGTCAAAGAATTGAACATTGTCTTTTTTTACTACAATTGTAATTACTTAATCACAAAAATCATTATGCAGTTGCAAAGGCCATTGAGATGTCATGTGATGTCATGGTTTTGTGACTAGAATTAATTAGTTGTAAGAACCATCTACCTTTGCCATTAATAACGATTCAACTTCCCATGATGATGATGTGGCATGCTATATGCCAACAATATGATGTGGTCCTATTTGTCAACATTGTGATTCATGTCATTAATTTGATGAATTAATCTCATTTATTAACTAGTTGAAAGTATTGTTGTCTTTAGTGATTTAATAATGATTTGGTATTTCATTTGATGATGACATGGCATCCATTTGGTAGTGGGGTGTCACAAATTTTCATGGAAATCCATGATTTTTTGTGACACCATAAATTTTTGTGTGTCTTGAATATATGGCACTAATATTTGTCATGGCATGTCATAATTTTTTGTGTGCCATGAAATTTTTGAAGTTATGATTTCACATGCATGTGTATGTGTATTAAATAATTTATTGTTAACTTGTAATGATGACTATAACATCAACAATTATTTTGAAAAAGTTGACATATAACTCCTTGCCTATTTAACTATTTAACACATTAACATAAGTTAACATACCTATTAAGTTGACCTATGTATGTAAGTTACTTAGTAAAAACCTACTTCGTAATATAGGTTATCTTGTAAATTACTTAATTAGACATAAGAAATTTACTACATCTAGTATGTTTAAATATACTTAGAATAGGTTACCCTATTAATAGGTTAACCTAAGTAGGTTTGCTTAGGTTCTTAGCTTTAGGTTTTTTACCAAGTCAAGTTAGGTAGGCTTGCCTAAGTTCCTAATTTTAAGTTTTTTGCCAAGTTAACTTGGATAACCTTATTATAAGATATTTTATCAAGTTTGTAACCATTTCAATTTTGTGTAATTAGATGCGATTATGATGCGACTAGATGTGACATAATAATCTTAGGTTTTTTTTAGCTTAAAAATGCTTAGGTTAACCTAGACTAGGTTAGTAAGTAGTATAAGTTGACAAATTAATTCATTTAAAGTCAACCTAGGGAGGTCTAGGTTTAGGCTAGGTTGGTAGGTAATAAGTAGGTTGACATAAATCAACTTAGGGTGTTCAAGATTAGTTCAAGGCTAAAAATCTTGAATTTTATAACTTTGTGTTAAATATAATTAATATAAAAAATGTTGTAATGCAATGGATGAGGACTTGTACCCCAAAGTGAAAATGAAAGGTTTAAGTCTTCATTCTTACAACCTATGATACCTAGGCCATTTGGCTTAGGTTAAGTAACCTGCTATAGGTTTTGGGCTAAGAGTTTGACGTTTATTTTTAATTTAGGCCACTTAACCTAGGTTAGGTAGCCTACGTTGCCTAACATAGGTAATTAATTTAGTTAGGTTAAGCTAGGTTGAATTTTGGCTAGGTGAATTAAGTTAGGTTGTTTAGTTTAGCTAGGTTAGGCTAGGTTGACTTTTGGTTAGACTAGTTACATGGGCTAAACTAAGTTGATTTTTGGTAATATGCAATGACTAATAATGTGTTTATAGATTTTTGACACATATCATCCATCCATCAAGGCATCTTTTGTAACTTTTAGTTGAATAAAACAACTAAGTCAAAATGACATGCACTTTACACATCATACCAAGGTTGATGATGACATGAAATTTCATTGTTATGAGAAAATCTAAAATTCCTAGTTGTTAACATAATTGGGCTTTGCAACTAAACGTCCCTTGCGACTAAATGGTGAAACAACATGGGTTTAGCAACTCATTAGTCACCAGTTGCATATATCCTTTCAGACTAGTATGTAGTTGTAAAGGTCAATTGCAAAACTTGAAAGGTGTTGTTGTGGTACGGTACATTTATTTATGAAGTAATGTAATTTGTTTTGTAACTATGAGATCCATCAAATTATGTTCTTGGTATCTTTGGAAAGCTCTTGATGAGGATGGGTGCATTGGTTTGATTTCATGATGTTTGGACTTGTGGTGTAAAAGTCCTTGAATATTGAATATTTTTTCACTGAAAATTAAATTAAATCATAATTGAAAATTTTAGAAAAATTGGGATGTGGCTTTGGTGTTGTTGGAAAGATATCGAGGATGATGATTCAATGGAATATATTTCGTAAGATTTGGACTTAGGATGGGGGAGATATTGAATTTTAAGTGATTTTTGTCACTGAAAACTCAAATAAATCACAAAAGCCAGGTTTTAGAAGGAAAAACTAGTTGAGAATGTGGTCACATTTGAAGGTCTATTGTTCAATTCAAGTATGAGGAATTGAGATGTGCCTTTGGTATTGTTGGAAAGATCTTGATGAGTAGGATTTAATGGAATTTATTTCATAAGTTTTGCACTTAGGATGTGGGAGATATCAAAATTTAAGTGATTTTTGTCACTGCAATTTCAAATAAATTATAGAAAACCAGGTTTGGAAGGAAAAATCAGTTGAAAATGTGGTCACACTTGCAGGTCATATGTAATGTTTCAAAAATTTCATATAAGGTCTAGGGTTAAAGATTTAATTGACCCTAAATCTTAGAAAACAATTTTCATATGTTGAGTTTCCACTATTTTGAAATGGGTTCACACTTGAACCAACAACACAAGCCACACTTCACAAGCCACAACACTTCATGCCACACTCTTGATACCTTCAGAAAGCTCTCGATGAGTAGGGGGTGCACCAACATGGTTTGAGAACATTTAGAGCTATGGTGTGGAAGCTACTGATCATTGAACCATTTTCTCAATTAAAAATTAAATATAATCAAAACTGAAAACTGTATTGGAATTTGAAGGCATTCTTGGTGTTCTTGGAAAGCCCTGGGTGAGTCAGATTTAATAGAGTTTATTTCACAAATTTCAAAGCTAAGGTGTGGAAAATATTGATTTTTGAGTGTATTTTGTTGCTGGAAATTCTAACAAATTGCAAAAATTGGGTTTGGAAGGGAAAATCAGTTAAGCCCTCAATGTGTTCACACTTGGGCCAATGGCATAGGCTACACTAATGTTTATGAAAATTGCAGAAGGGTGAGTATGAGATGGGGATTAGAGAAGCTTGGGTCCATATGAAGTTTTACTTATTTTTGAGTTGGAAGGTCTAACAATATTGCAGGAGATGTAAGCATGAATTTGAATGAAGCAATGGTAGTTCATTAACTATGTTCATGTCAGCTGCCAATTTTCATACATGGACATCCTTTAGTTGACATGAAATGAAGAAGTTGGTGCAACTTTAGGACTTATTAGTGCAACAAAATCTATGTTCCATGCTGGTGGGTTCCATACACACCTTTTTTTTTCCATTTCCTTTTTAGCACCTTTTAGGGTTTCCAGAAATGCTTGATTTTGATAGATAGGTTCTCATCATGGTTGATGAAACACAATTTGAGCTTTTGCAATCAGAGATGGAAAAAGGATTTACACTCATGTTGAGGAATGTAACTCTCCTCACCCAACCCATGCAAGAGAGCCAGCCTTTGTTGGCTTATTGTTATATATAGAATACCAAAAATTTCATACTTTTACTTTCGTCAAAGAATATTCCATTAGCATGGGGATAGCTTCCTTTTAGTTTCTTAGATCCCATGATTTCAAAGCCCTTAACACATGGTTTGTGATTTCGGAGCATGGGGTTTTTGGATTCCAAGCAAGGAGTTTTTGATTCTAAGCACATGATTTTGGATTCCAAACACACTTGAAATTGGGCGTGAAAGCACTTGAATATAGGTACTCTAAGCATTTGATTTTTTTTGAACATGCCCAACTTGCTCAGGGTTCAAACCTCGTGCTCAAAATCAATATCCCATACCTAGAACAAAAAAACCCTATGCTTGGAATCTAAGACTCCATGCTAGCGGCTTTGAAAATGCAAGCTCTGCAAAAATAATATAAAAATCTACCCCATACTAATGGAATTTGTCTCAAAACCAAGGGGTATCATAAAAGTATGGCCCTTTTGGTATTCCATATGTCTACCTACCTGTGTACATGTGCTTGGGTGTAGTTGGGTTCAAAGCTTTATGCAAGAAGGGGTTGTGTCGCTCTTTGGGCTCAAGCTTTTCACATTTGGCTTGGGCTTTTCTCATGCAAAAACGTATGTGCCGGGCCGGGCCTCTTACACCTGGGCCCAACCTTTTCACACATCAAAAGGGGCCAACTTTGGCCTCTCGAACTTGGGCCTGGGATTTTTCCAAAGATAATAGGACATGTCTCGTGGAGTCATGCCCTGGGCTTCTTGATAAGAGGCTTAGTCATTTCAGGGAACTCATACATGGGCCCGGCCCAGCCCAGCCTTTTTAAACACATGCATCGGCTGGTCCATGCCTCTTGGGCTGGGATCAGGCTTCTTGGACACTGGGATGGGCCAATAAATCTAGGTCTCTTTAATGAGGTCCTACACTTCTTGGACTTGGACCTAGGCTTCTTGAACATAGCTAGGCTTGGGCTCAACTTCATGGATGGACCCAAGCTTCTTGAACTACCTAGGCCTGAGCCTCTCATAGGGCTGGCGTAGGCCTAAACTCAAGAATTAACTCCAAAGAGATGGATGAAAAACCCCCAAATAAGGATGACACCATATGAAAAATATATATATCTATTGAATGACAAAATACAAAACACAAAATTGTCAGTGACCTAAGGCTAGATATGCATGGACAATTGTACCAAGGGTCAATTGGGGCAATTACTAAACCCCATGTGTGTGAATAACCATGTGTAAATACAAGTAATTTACAAGTAAATATGAGGTTACCTTACATTTTTTCTAACCTATATGCCATTTTCTTGTGAATATTCAATGTTCTGAAACTTAGGTCAGATCAGCAGGAAATGACATAATCAGCTGCCATGGCTGATTCTGTCAGTTATGGAGGCGTGTAATTTTGTTGAACTAGTTTTTTTTGGTTCAATTTTGTGATGTTGCTCAAAATGATGATCATCCATAAGTATATTTAACCAAATTTGGCAATATTCCAGATATGAAATTGGAAAATCTTAAGCACCCTTTCATGTTGTAACCAATTGTGGTGATTTTGAAAACAAAAATTAACATTTCCGAAGAATTTTTTTCCTAAAAATAAGACTTGTACGGAATATTGGTTTAAAAAAATCGACAAAATGGCGAAAATTCGCCACCCAAAAAATCACTGGTCAATTCTTCATCCATTAAAAACCTTTTGGCAACCCGCCAAACCTAAGATTTTCTAGCAACCAATCGCCAATAGTTTGTACCCCTAAGGGAACCAGGACCTAACGTAACTTGGGCCCCTTTCTTAAGGGAGAAGTTTTTAAACACTTTTAGAAACCAATCCCAAATATTTTCCCTTGGGGAACCAAACCCACAAAGAAATCAATATGACCTAATGTAAACTCGGGCCCAGCCTGTGGACTCTGGAGAGGGGGTTTGAGTATTTGTTGATTCCAGGTTCTTCATCCAAAGCTTTGCAGCTAGGTACTAAAGTACAAACGTCCAAACCTAAAATCTCTCAGTACTAAAGTAAAACCCTAAAATTTCCATGAATAGGGTTTTTTTTTTTAAAAATTGAGAGAGAGAGAGAGAGAGAGAGAGAGAGAGAGAGATGCCATTAGCATTAAATACACCAAGGATTCCCTCGCTTGAAATCATTAGGTGACTTTGATTGCCGAAACTACACAGTAATACCCAAGTGCCAGAGAAGTGCCTTAATTTTCGATCAAGTCAGCGCTTTAAGGCTACGAGTGGTACAGACATGAATGTGGGCGGCATTTATTACTATCATTAATAACTCCCCCTGACACCCCATGTGGTAGATGCAGCAAGCAACAGCTTCAATCTTCATTTGAAAACAAAAAAACAAAACAAAAGCTTCTCTAACTTAGTTTGTACAGATAGCCTATATACCCACTCATACATGCATATACTATTTTAGACATATCATGAATATCATTAATGTTTTTATATAAATCTTGGCCCACCAAGTTGGAACCAACATCACCTTGTGTTCAATGATGGCCAAATTTGAATTCCTTGTTTTGGGTGCTAGCCTACACAAAACTTCCAGAAACACAAACAAAAGACTTTTAACTGTAGAGATTTAGTTCTTTCTTGAATGTAGATCCTAAGGCTCTTTATTTATTAGATTGCTTGGACGCGCACACACACACACACACACACACACATATATGTGAGTAATTTGCAAACTGTTTGCAACTGCAAGTGCCAGGCATATTTCCTGTATGCATAGAAATTGGCACTGACCAATGTGTACAAGAGTTGAGGAAAGTGCAGAATGCAGACCATAGCAGCTATGATATGGGTGCCAATGTGATCAGTTTTATTGAAAGAGAGTGCCGTATTGAATGCCTACAGAGTGGACACTGGATGCAGTCATATGCATAAAACATGACTACCTTAAGCACCAGCAGAAAATTTCTAAGTGTAGCTGGAGGGAGGTTGGTTCTTCTGGGTGTGCAGATTGGTTGTCTATGGGTGCAGGGGTGGAGTTCACGGAGCTTGATGTGTTCAAATTTTTTTGTGCACCCCAAAAAGTTTCAAGTTTTGGGACACATTTATTGCAACAACTTGATGTGGCTGCACGTTTATGACGCCTCTGTGATAGGGTGATGACATTGTGCCTATGTGACACCTAAGTGGCACATACTTGGCATTGATGTTGCACCTATGAGGCACTGACATGGCAACTATGTGGCATTCATGTGGTACTTGAGAAACTATATGATTCTGACGTGGCACTTATGTGGTGCTTATGTAGGTTTTAAATTTAAAAAATCAGTTTTAAAAGTTTTTTCCCAAAATCTATGTCCTTAAGAATGTGTAGGTTCTTTTTGGAATGGTGTAGGGTTTTTTTAATAAAACATTTTCATTTTTTTCAGTTTTTTTCTCCAAAACTTACATCATTAAAAAGAAAACTTACATCGACATAGGTTTAATTTGTTTTAAGTTCATTTTCCTCAGTTTTTCCCCCCAAAACCTATGTGATGTAAAAGAATCTTCATTGGGTAGGTTTAAAAAAAATTGACATAGGGTTTTTTAGAATCACTCCCCCCCCCCATAAAAATTTATTTTTCACTTTTTTTTCAATTTTCGAGAAAACCCATGTCATTTAAAAAAAAACCTGCATTGATGTAGATTTTCTTTAAATGTCAAAGATTTTTTTAATTAATTATTCTTTTGAGTATTTTTTTCCCAAAACCTACATCATTTCAAAAAAAAAAAAGTGCGACTTTAGAAATTTTTGAGAAAAGCTGAAAAAAATTAATTAAAAAAACTGGTCATTTAAAAGAAACCTATGTTGATGTGTTTTTAACATGGGAACATATCTTCTTTTAATGGGCTAGGGGTTCCCAACTCTAAAGCTTGTTCCCATGTGGAACAAGTGAACCCCAAAGATTGTCTCTGCACCGCTAAATCGCACCTCTACAGGCCCCCACACTTGAAAGTTGGGCACCTCAAATAGCCACCCCAATGTAGAGGGCACCTTATCTAGCCAAATATCTCCTAAGGAAATGGCAGGGCGGTTTGGGAAGTGAAACAGTTGTTGGCTCAGAAGTTCATTTTTCTTTTTAAATTCTTTTCCTTCACACCAAAAAGAAATGAATCTGCCAGTGCGTCACATAAGGTGGTGCCCCACGGCATTCCCAAACATAAGCGTCCCTTGACTCCACCTTGGATGGGTGCTTCTTTTGGGAGCACCTGGCTCCTTTAACAACAACCCTCCACAATTTTTGTGGAAATCCTGAAACAAAAGCCAAATGCTGTAGATTTCTCTGGCAGCAGAAGGGTTTGTCTGGAAGGAGAACAATCAACAGCAAGAAGACAAAGATGAAGCCAGTGGCAAAATGGTTGGCACCTGACAATTAAATTTAATTGAATTTATCCCAGAATTCCAAGTCAAAGGCAGAAGAAACAAGAAGCCTTTTACCTTTTAGTTGAGCCAGGCAGTCTATTATCATTTCCAGTTCTAGAAGAAGACCAGGGTAAAGCAGCACCCAAGTTGCTACCTTCGCCTTGTTGAGTGAGGCCTCACCAAAAGGCAACTTGGGTTAAGCATTCCAAGGTTGCCCACTTCCTGTTTTCTACTGTTGAAACTTTTGACTCAAAGAGCAGTAGTGAGTGGGTTCTAGATTCCCATTGTCAATTTGACAAGGAATGTCAAAAGAAGTAAAGAGAAAGGAGAAAACCTCACTTTTTCCACTACCATAAAAACCTCCATAGTATGGACAACTCCTCCAGGCACATGAAAGTGGAAATTTTATAATGAAACAAATTTGTAAGTGCATCTTATTGTTTCCACTCTTCAAAACATGTAATTATCACCCCATGGGATCTCATCAAAGATTCTGGGTTCAAACATACTGGTGTGCAGGTGAAAAGCCCTGCTGGCCCTCTGCCACCAAGCTTGACTTGTGGCTTCCAACATCTTCTTGGTTGGGTGGGCCATTGTGTTCCCAAATTTTTAAAAAAAAAGAAAAAGAAGTTATCACCTTGAATTCAATGAAAACTCTCCTACTAACTCCAATTCCAAAAGGAAGGTGGATTTACAAGTCATATCACTTATATAGACTATTTACATTTCACCAATTTTTCAACTCTTACCAGGCTAAAATAAATAGCATAATTTTATTTCATTTATTTCAGTTTCAGAACTTGTTTACTCACCAGAATAAACAAACAGAGCAAAATTGATTCCAGATTAATCAACATCAAATCTAGGATTGGTTAGATTGTCATTATAAAGCATGGAGCTGTAAATCTGTTTGAAATGGCTTAGGGTAGTTCCTGTTTGGCAGCAAGGTGCCTAATAATAGGTATTTTAAATTCCAGGAGTAAAATAATAATATTTGACAATTAGGCACTATACTAAATAATGGAGCTAGCGTGCTTGAGATTTTCAGCATGGCAGGAAGGTAATTTTCAGAAATTTTATCAAATCCAAAAATAATTAATTAGTGCTTAACCAACCTAGGTACTATGGTATCCCCATAAATTATGAGTAAGTTACAAGACCACAATAGGGGCCTCTACAAATTAGTCTATGCCTCATTTTTGAAAAAAATAAATCATAACTTATCATTTTGGGTTCCCAAAAATATGAAAAAAATATTTCAAGGTGTATTTTTTTTATGCAATTATCTACAAGGCATGGTTAGTTAGGTGACTGACTACCTTTCATCTTGACCAGACCAAAATGAGCTTAAACCCTTTCCTATGCAACACCCCCACCTTAAGTGTCTTAAAATTACATAATTGCCAGAATAACTGTATGGATAGTTTGAATGGGGGAAGAAGCTCTAAATAACCATGATGTGCTTTTTAGGTAGTAAATATTAGATGTCAACTCCTGGGCCTATAAACATGAGGTAGTTATTCTGTTATATAAAAGCCCATAGCTGATCATTGATGATTAAAGTTAGCCCTCTCTCCTTCATTCATCAGGATGGGGTAAAGATTTATGAAACCTCAGAAAATAATACTACAAGTGTTGGGGG
>Ga0116227_10000235_pt1 | contig 99708 bp, 70 predicted proteins | sample S1TSphgellanicum_FD_89693 | JGI IMG/M metagenome (GOLD analysis project Ga0116227, IMG submission 89693) | Host-associated microbial communities from peat moss isolated from Minnesota, USA - S1T2_Fb - Sphagnum magellanicum MG | ecosystem: Host-associated > Plants > Peat moss > Unclassified... | reverse complement strand
TAGAGATTTTTGGATACCTTGATTAAACTCAAAGTTGATGAAATTGACAAACACCGAACGGGATTGTCAATGATCAATAGTTATGAGTTACCATGGCGTCATTTGAGCTAATCTTTTCCCATCTTATGTTGAACTATCTAAGCCTCTCTAAGATACTAATCTAATCATCTATTTAAAAGAGATTTTTGAATACCTTGATTAAACTTAAAGTTGATGAAATTGGCAAACACCCAATGGGATTGTAGATGATGAATAATAGTTACAAGTTACCATGCCACCATTTGAGCTAATCTTTTCCCATCTTATTATGAAGTAGCTAGCTAAGCCTCTTGGGTACTTAAATGTGATCATCTATGAAAAAGAGAATTTTGGATGCCTTCATTCATTCCCCCGCCTAGGCAAGCCAGAAGGCAATTAAAGCAAAGTAGTGAAACGGCGTGGGGGTGGTGAGAAAACAAAGTCTGCGGGCAGCCGGTAGGTAGCAGCAGCACGGGTTGTGGGAAATGGGCAGGCGTCCGGATGTGACGGAATAACGGGCAGGAACGCTCGCGTCACGGGACGGCCGGAAAGGACAGCAACGTCACTCTGCCGTATGATTGTGCTGCCCATTGCCATCCGTGCCACTCTCCATGCCTCCCTCACTTTTTAACAGTTGAGCTCAATTCTCATCATGGAACATTATCATAATGAGCCCATGCAAATCATCCCGTGTTTCAGCGTTCTAGGTTCTGAGCTGTAACTTCTTCTTGGGGGATTTGATTTTTCACTTACTCTAATGGGTTTCTCCCATGTTTCAATTTCTGGGTTCTTGAAATCTGGGTCATACTCTTTTGAGCTTTCAGTTTTGTGTTGTAAAATCTGGTAGGTACTCCTGTTTTGAGCTGTGAGTTTTGGGTTCTAAAATCTGGTACTCCTGTTCTGAGCTTTGAGTTTAGGGTTTTGAAAATGTTGTCCTTCTGTTTTCAGCATTGAGTTCTTTAAGGTTCTACAACTAGTCTTCCTGTTTTGAGCTTTACCAAGTTCTAAAAATCTGGCACTCCTGTTTTGAGTTTTGGCTGTGAATTCAGGTTCTTGAAAATTTTGTCCTTCTATTTTGAGCATTGGGTTTTTTAGGTTCTAGAACTAGTCTTCCTGATTTGTGCTTCAATGAGATTCAAATTTTGGGTTCTAAAATCTGGTGCTCTCCGTTTTGGGTTTCAAAACCCAAATCCTTGATCTGTTTAGAGCTTGGAATTTTCAGTTCTAGAATCTCTAAAAGTGACGACGAGGTGAAGGGGGTACGGGAGATAATTTATAGGAATTGAATGTGGTGGGTATGTCATTGGGTAACTGCCAAACGTCTGTTGATGTACACTATGTACATATCAATTAATAAGGTCTCTCTTCCAACTCAAAACGTAAAGTCCAAGTTGGGGTACTTCTTCTCTACTTGCATGATGTTTATAGGAGTAACTGATGATGACTACATATACACAATTGAAGGAAAACTGACGTTGCAAATCACTATTTGGTTTTTTAGGTTTTCCTTGTGCTGCACAAATTTTAAGAAGGGTGTCAAGTAGCTCGGCCTTGCCTTGGCAATTTTCGTTATAGCCAGGAGGATTTTTATTTTATTTTTTGGAACAAATGGAAAAGTCCATTGCAAAGAGAAAAGAAAAACCAACAAAAAAAACCTGGAGGGGAGCACCCACCACCAAGCCAAAGAAGTCACATCCGCCGCCTAGTCAACAACAGTAATCAGTCTTGGCAGTTGATAATTCCACCTAACATTACAGGAATGTCTCACACAAGGGGTGAAGTGGGGACACCAAAGTCTATCAAAACCTTTCATATACTTGTCAATAGAAGGCTTTCTAGTACTAGCTTACAGGAATATCTCGTACAAAGGGTGAAATGAGGGCACCAAAGTCTATCAAAACCTTCCAGATACTCTTCAGCAGAAGATGTTTTAGTACTAACTTTTGAGAATATCTTGCACAAAGGTTGAAATGGGGGCACCAAAGTTAATGAAAACCTTCCATATGCTCCTCCTCCACAAAAGTCATTTTAGTATTGGCCTGAAGGGTTCTTCTCCATTTAGCCTTTACCGTAGGTCACAATACCTTCCATGATCATACGCCTTAATTTGAGTAGTCCTAGCTCTTAAAGACCTTTTCATTGCTCTCAATCCACAAACACCAAACTCCCACATTCTTTTAAAGGCCATGTAAGCCTCAAGAAGCTTTTTATTGAATTGGCATTGCATGATATCAATCCTTTTCATTTTGCCTTTAACATAAGAAGGGTAATTGAGCCTAGAGATGATGGTGGCAGTGTAGGTCCAAGCCATTTTAGCCCTAATGTAATAGTAGAACCTATAAGGAAATGTCTCTAGTGCAGCTTACACACACACTATACATGCAACCTCAATGTCCATCCTAATTTTTCCCCTCCGCTCATTAACGACCAAGGCTTTGTGGTAGAGGGCCCACAAAAACCCAAAGTCTTTTTCTTCATGGTTTTTCCTCCAAACCTTGTCCCATTTAATTTTATGTGTTGGGAATAGGACATGGAGTCATTTTTTCAAAAGATTCTTTTGGAGAGATTTTCTTTTGTTCAACAAATCCCTTTTTTTTTACTAAGTAGTTGCACAGTGAGACTCCATCTCCATGGATTTGGGTCAAGGTCTAGCATGCTAACCATCTCATGAAAGAGAAGAAAAACAGTGTTTCATGGCTCTTTCTTCACTAGAGAGAGCCAAACCTTCTGCTAGCTTCTTATTAATTAATGTTGATTTACCCCAATGGTCTTCTTCCTAACAGGTCTAAATTTTTTAAGGTGTATCAAAAATGTGTTACAATGACTTTTTTTTAATATTTTTTTTACTAATCATGTTTCATCATACCCATGGAAACAAAGTGAATGATATTGATTGTTTTAAATATGTGATGATTTAAAATATTGATCTATAAAATATTTGACATTGTTATTATTATTGATATTGATGAGGATCAAAATATAAAACTTCAATAAGGACTATTCTTTTTTGTCCTAATTTTTACACCTTAAAAAAAATTGACCCTAATCATCAAGATGCCAACTTCGACATTGGTGTTATAAACTAGCAAATCTATAGGTATTGTTGCATGCTCACTAACACTTGAACAAAGTGGTCAAAACTCTCTCATAGAACAAATCACCAATTCTAGTGTTTTGATGTTGTTGTGAGAATAGAGCACCACCAATTTGCTACCTTCCAAGTATTAGATAGGCACCCTCAGCTTTGCATTCCTACTTTCTAGCAACAAATCCACCAGCAGTCTCTCCCAAATCCACCACTCTTTTTCAGCCATGAGGTAAGAGCTATTGATTTCTTGCCAACTTTTGAGTTCCTTAGTTCCCCAAATTTCTGCCCTCAAAAGGTTCAACCACCAGATTCTTACCTTAGCGATAGCTTTAGGGAGCACTACGAAGTTAAGGCATAGGGACTTACTTCAAGCTTTGGATATGCAGCTCCACACTCTTAAACAAGCTAGTGGAGGATCAATGCCCTTGAATAAGGATCCACTGAGGATCTGGTGTCCACTCTTTGTGTTTAGAAGGTCAGACCTTCCTTATATGGTGGTTCAGTAGGAGCTTGAGATTAGTCACCTCTAGCTCATAGGCCATTAGAACCCATTTGCAAAGTAGAGCATTCAGCGCCTCCTCTGGGTCAACAAGGTTCAATCTGCCTATCCTTCTCCTGGCACAGCAGTCAGACCAGTTGACCCTGGCTCTGTTGATGCACCTGCTGGCATGAAAATTTACTCAGCCCAAAAACTTTCCTTTGGTCTTTGCAGGTGCTTTACCCATTAGCACCATGGGCACCCACAAATCATCTCCTACTTGTGACCGGGCTCACCCTGATCACTTATCTCTATTGAGTCTATGGGTGTCAAAGTTGGGATGTGTAAAGCTTGAGGTGGTGAATAGAACCCAACATCATCTATAGATGTTCAAGCCCTTTCCTTATTCCATAGATTGTTGCTAGTTCAACCATCATGATAGTCAGACGTTTTATCAGTCATTAGATAATGTCTGTCCTGCAACTCAACAATACTAGAGTACCAACCCACCTGGTCTTTGCTATCTGCAATTGAACTTCTCATGGTGTGCAAGAGAGGACTACTTGTGAGTTGTGCACATAGGCTGCTGCTACATTGTTGTAAGGTGGGCGGCGGCATAAATTGGAAAACGGTATACACACTATAAGGTTGCTTTTTGTTTGTTTCAAAGCATCCCAAATTCCATTTGAAAGAGTGGGCCCCTTCTTTGTATACACAATGTATAATACCAACCAAAACAAAAAGGCCAGCGTTTCAGGAATCATTTTCAAATCTGCTTTAGTATCATCAGCAATTTCAAAGGGGAGAAAGAGATGCAAGAAATGATTCTATAGTGTTGGGTAACAGCCAAGGACTGGGGTGTTCATGAAACAGTGGGCCCCCAAGGCTAGAGGCCCAGAGCCCATTATGAGGATGTTTTTAGTCATGGTGACTGATTAAAGATATTTTTTCCTTTCTGCTTTTTATTTCAAATCTTTGCACAAATTATCTCAAGCAAATTATCAAACTTAAATTTTCAAAATGGGGTAGATTTTGATCATGTAATTTCAACCTTACCTGGATTGATACTTTCATAAAGCCTGTATAACCGTAACTGGAGTGGATTTCTTTGTAAGTACAATACTCTGGGTAACTTTCTACCCAACTAAAATGAGATACCCACCCAACACCAGTAGGTTCTTTCGTAGTGTATGGTCATCTCCATTCATGTTATCACATTGTGTTAGTATAACATACAGCCTTGGGGGATCTGAACTAGGCATCTGACATTGATTCAATGTAAGATTTTTGAGTACTTGTTCCCCACCTTTCATGGCCAGCTATTGTCTATAATAAACCGTTCAAAGTAATTCTCAAACTAGAAGTAATTCTCGATACCAATTATGAAACAAAATTGCACAATGAGTGGTCTCATGATCAAGAACATTTGACACAGCTCTAAGATTAACACTAATCTGCCAATTTCAACACGCAATCTACCCCTCTCTCGGCTTGCACAAATTCCAGCAATTGCAATGGGTGAAAAGTTGAAACAAAAAGTGGTCAAATCTAAGTCAGATTTGAATTTAACGATGACTCTGGTCAGGGACTAGGTCCAGGGTTACATGCATCACAGCAATGAACATTAATAAAAAGATCATAAGTGTAATATACACAGAAAGCTGATTTTTGGCACTAGCAGGAGCGCGTTTTATAAAGCTGAAGAGTTTTGTTTCTTAGTTGGGTTGGGTGTTCCAGCATTCATCCATAATTTCACAGTTCAATGTCAATTAGAACTCAGTTTTTGCAATGTCAGTGGGTACCTGGGCTTTACACCAGCTAACTCCTAAGGAAGAGGGAGTCCCCAAAATAACGGCCGTTGGCTGCTGCCTCAGGGCAGTCATTTCAGTAGCTCCCTGCTCCTCAGGAGTTACACCTAATCAGATGCAAAGTTGCACTTCATCTCGAAAGCTCTAATGTAACTATACTACTTAACATTATTTGCATCACCACCTTTCAAAAACATGTACGTTGTAAACACTTTGAAAGCATGAATTGGAAGCATGATACAGTTAAATTTTAACTGAATGACTTCTACATGTATATGCAGAATGTACTTTGCAGATATAATGTACTCAGGCAGACAAGGTCGGAGTGGTGTGTGTGTGTGTTTGTGCACCTCTGGATTTAGGATTTTTTTTTCTCATTTAAGCATTCACCATTGACTGGATCCTGATGGTCTCGAAGGCCAGCGGGTTTTGGAGATTTTAAGATGTGTTGATATTGTATGTCACTAATCAACAACAATAGGTTTGTTTCCTCATTGCACAATATTCTCATGGGTAGTCCGGGCAAGTTACAGCCAGGCCATGAATTGTGCCGCATTCCACGCAACCCCCCTTATTCCCCAGTGTTGCAAGGACCTAACACTTGGAGGGGGCAAGGGTAGGGTGGGTACCTTAGTACACAACTTCACTGTACAGTAATTGTACCCCCACTTGCTTGTCATGCTTTGCTGGTGTACGCGTTGTAAATTTTGTGGCACACTTGTGTATGGAAATGTGATTGGCACTTTGATATTTTTTTTTCCGTTGTCTTCTAATAATATTTTATTCTACGATTTTCAAAGCTCAGAGACGACTTTATGGACTGTAGGATTCACATTTCTGGGTATTGAAAACTGATGGGCAAGAGTGAACCAGAATCCAAACAGAACAAGGGATGGATGGTGGGTGTATAGGAAACACTTTTCCATTGGATTCACTACCAATCATCCAACCATGGTAGATAAGTTATCTACCATGGTTAGTTTAGCTCTTGTCTTTTCTGTTTTATTTACCTTCTATTTATGTTTATCTATTTTCTTTGCTTAAATAGAATAAGTCAACATGGTCCCCACCTATTAAGAACCTAGTTGTCCTTACCTGCCTAATCATGGTCATAAACAGGCTTGAAGTAATTGATCAAATGTGTCTATGATAAGGGGTGTTGCCTAACAAAGGTCTATACTTATATGTCCTTACCAACCTACAAGCCACTTATTTGGCCTTCCCTATGTATAGACTATGTCCATGTCTCTACCTACCTACTAACCACATACGTGCCCTTAGTTAATTGTAATTGTTCACATGCTAGAAAGAGGCAAGGATGAATTTTAAGGACATAACTGCAAGAAATATGGCCATACAAATATCCCAAATGTGTTTAATTTATTTGATCCATGAATATTTTCTCATGTTCATATTTTATATGATAGTTAAATGGGAATAATTACACAATTTCCCTTCGATTAATATTGTGAATATTACAATTTAATTAATTTAACTATAGTTGTACATAATCAAGTCCAGATATTGTTATATTATTTTCATTTTGTGAATGTATACATATGAATGAATGTGAGTGTTGTTGTTCTATAATTTTCAAATGTAAACAAACGAAGGTCTTGTGTGATTTGTAATTAAACTAATTGAGGGTGTATAGAAAAGCAAAACTAGTGCATATTTTTCCATATTCCACATATAATGAAAGTAAGTAATGAAGTATTGGGATGGCATGCTCTACCATAATCAATGGTTGAAGGTATTAAAAAGAATTGAAAGGATTATACATTTTAATACCATAGTTATTAGTGAAATTTTAGTTAGTATTAATTACATATCTGTGATTGATTTTGGCACAAAATAATTCACAAAAGGTCTAGCTGAAAAAATTAAGAATATACAATATTCACATTTGCCAAAATATTGATATTTGAACTCCCAACTTGTGAAAATTTGTTTATTGTCCTAGACATTGGGTTATTACATTACAAATGCACAATACAAGTGTATTTTACACATTTATTTCTCAACCATTGAAATTTTGAAAAATTAAATTTGAAACTACCTAACAAGTTCATTCACGATTGGGGTTTCAAAAAGGAGTGTCTAACTAAAAAAAGACTTTAAAGGGCAGATTTTTTTTTTGTAATGTCTAATATATTACAACTACGATGTATTTTTGTGTTCCTACAATTAGAGTATTGAAAAAACAAGCTATAAAAAAAATCTAACAATTATTGGATGTTGTGTACAATTCCTTTTGAATCCTTTAACTTATTTATGGTGAAGAGTTCATATTACAATTTTTTGTTAAGGAATGTAATGGATGGAATGCATAAAATGTTGGAATTGAATTCAATTTTTTTATAGAAGAAAAACATGCTTCCCTTTATGCAACTACATGTTCATTATTTCAATTTGATGAAAAAAAAAAATCATGTGAAAATCTCAAAGTCTTGAATTTCGGAAAAAAGGACTACAAGGGAAATGATACCTCTATTAAATAATTTGGCTACTTTTGTATATCCATTAAGTTCAAAATTTCTAGCTTTAGATGCATGTCACATGTGCAAAAAATAATGATGTGAAAAAACATGTTTAATTGATTTTAGAAACCCATTTTTGCAAAAAAAAAAATTGTTTATCCTTGCAAACCGAAATATTCATGCACAATTATGTACACATGTGAAAAATCACTACCACTATATGAATTATCTTATATTGGACTATTCAATTTTTCTCATTAATTTTTTTTTCATGTAAATATTATTTGTAAAAAGTAGCTCTAAGAAGACTTGGAATCCTTTTTCCTTTTTTTGATACCCCAACCGTCAATGGACTCTAACATCATTTTTTTTAAATAAATAATTTTTTGCCAAAAAACATGCTGATTATTAGTCATAGGATTAATACATGTGCAACAAGCTCATTAAAAATATGGTGGTTATGTCCCCATACAAGCACATTTTATTTTTATTTTTGAAATGTGAGTTATATCTCAATCAATTAAAATACAAAAACATTTAACATCACAATTTTCAAAAGTTAATTTATAGTGAAAATTTGTTTTTGTTGTGCAAGTGAACATAAGGTCATACCTTAATTTGCATACATACTATAGGCAAATGTCATTTTTTTCTTTCTACATGAACAAGGTGATAGGCATACCTTGGTGTAGTGGAACATTAAAGGGACTTGCCCATAAAAAAGGGCATTAAAAACTCAACAATCATTAACCATTTATACCATTCATGGTATAATTGACATTCTTAATTTACATGAGTGTAATGCCCTTGGCCTCAAGCTCAAGGTTCCAAATCAATTGAATTACTCCCCCCCCATGCTTCTATTTTTCTTCTTGTGTTCCCCTATGGTTTATAATAGTTCATGACTATATATCCCAAATTCCCAAAGTATGTTGTGCTTTTTCATGTCAATGTAATGAGTAAGGGAAAGGGGTTAAGTAATTAAACTTGAAATATTTTATTAGATTACTTTAACATAGATAACATGAACTGATTTTTGAGGAAATTAAGTTTCATTTGAATGGAAATATTGAATGATATTGTATGCAATTTGAATTGAATTTAAATAATTTGAATTCATAGTCAATTCAGCTCAATTCAAATTTAATCAAATTGAATCCAAATTCCATTCAATTCAATTCAAATGAAAAGAAATGACATGCAAATTGGTGAAAAAGATATTAAAAATCTATTCATGACTATCATGTTGGAGGGGGAAGTTTTTTTTTTGAAAAGACACCTTTCTATTCCTCTTTATTTGAAAATTAACTAAATATATTCCAATTTGAAATTGTCCAAAGGACAACTTACGGAACCTGAAATCATTTCTAATGAATCATTGTCATTAGAATATAGATATAGATTTACTTTGTGTCATATTTTCACATGAAGCATTATTGGTGTAGATATGAATGTAAGTGTGGGGTTAAAAATCAACTTAGAAATCAAGAATGATTAAGAAAATGAAGATGTTTAATAGTTTTTCAATGATTTAATGATCGCACACACAATTTGATGTCATCAAAATTACCTTCTATTGTCAAAAACACATGCATAGGTGAAATATGAATCATCTTCACATGGCAAACATGACACCAAACTCACCTTCTATTGTCAAAAACACATGCATGGGTGAAACATGGATCACCTTCACATGGCAAACATGACATCAAGTTTGCAATTCAAACGTTTATATATCCTGAACTTTCAAAAAAAAGTAAAGGATGATATCTAGACTCAATTTTTTAATTTTTAAAAAAAAAAATCCTATATGACATTTTCTATACACATACCCCAAACCTAACCCAAGGATATAAAAATACCCAACAAAAAAAAAGAAAGAAGGACCAGAGCCCAAGCAAGTTAATTATTACTAACTAGGAGCTTGAAAATCAAGGAGAAATAGAAAGAGCTACCAACTGCCTGCAACAAATAAGCATATGACAAACATGCAATATGACTTGGTGATAATGTGTCAACACAAAAGAAACAAACCACAACAAAAGATGATTTCATTATGTAACAAGAGATTATCAACTTACATCAATATCAATAGTGAGGTTTGAAAACTGGCAGAAACACAGAAACTCAAAAACTATTGTTTCATCTTAACTCTTAACCTACAATGATCTTAAAGATATAGACTTGGAATTTCATAGTAAACAAATGCTAGGTCAGATACCGCATTGTTCTAGGCCCCTTATTTCAGGAATGTCCCCACCGTGGGGCCTTAGCATACACATAGACTTGGCTATTGAATTAGATAATGTCTTTAAGAAACATTCACCCCCAGCAACCCCAATTCAACCTACAGACTGTGTAAGGGGTACTTGCTGCACCATGAGCATTGGTGAAGGATTTGTCAAAATTGTGATCCCTATTTGACTGAGTTTGGTATATTTGAATCAAATTTGAACACATACTAATCACCAGTGGAGCTGCTCTAACTGCTTCATGAGACAGTATTTCCATTCCATTGAATTTGCTTCCACTTTTGCTACTGGGTGTTGGAGCATTCCATAGTATCAAATTCTTTCAATGAGCACAGGATATTTGATGGAGAGTCCTGAATTCTGACCCCAAAAAAATTTATTTACAGTTCAAATAAGTGCATCTCCACCAACCCACCACACCCTCTATTTGGTCCCCTACTAGTGGATCTTATATCCATGAGGATCTAATTTGCAATTTGATTTTTCATGACAAATTTTCTTCATAAATGAAGATCTGGCATGTTCCTTGTCTTGCTATCCATAAGGATCTAATTGGCAAATCCGATTCTTTGCAACATACTGTTTCATGAATGAAGAAGATTCTGGGCTGCTCCTTGTGAACTGTTTGCTCATGAGCCACAACTTGTTTGCATCTTTGATCAAACAACCATTTGCATTTCCAGCTACAGTCTACTCGAGCTTTCTAACATATTTCCATGCCTATTGAATGGGCTCATATAATTCAGTTGATGTTAGCATTTTCAATCTTCAACCTTCCAATTTGTTCACATCTGGCATCTTGCCAATGCAACTGCTAACATTGTCAGCAACTGGCTAGGAAATTTAGAACCAAGAGTTTCCACACTTTGGGGCCTGAATTCACAACCAAATGGAATAGTTGCAGATAGGCTGATTGTAGCTTTGCACCAGCCTCTCTGCAATTTGAGGCATTCTTCACTTGTTGGGCAAGAATGTGTTGAAAAGAAAGACAAAATGAATCATGTCATGTCATTTATGGCTTGTGATTGTGTGACTTTCCCCACTTTTTTTCTTTTGTTTACCGAGCCAAAATGCCTAAAGCATCCTGGAGGTTGTGAACATTTTTGAAATCTAAGAATTTAGAGATCAAACTAATAAACCAATTGTTCGATTTGGAGTGAATATCATGGGTGAGTTGTGATCTAACCCCAAAAAAAAGAAAATAAAGCTCAATCGCTTGATGGATTACAAGATCTAACACTTTGATAAGCACCATTTGAGGGTGGGCAAGTCTTGCCCAAGCCATTATCAAACATTTCTACGTCAATTCAAGGCATCAAACACCTTCTCATTGTTACAACCTATTACAAACTAATAGAGGCTATAGTCAAGCAATCATAACAAAAAAATTAGGCCAAAATATGACACCATATGACTTTACACCACCTTGCAATTGCTAGAGGTAGGAAGAGATCAGAAAGCTATAACACATAATCAAAACTTGAGTACTTATTGTATCCTTTCAGGTTAATTTTGTCATTAAATCATTTTTTAAATAATGATTTTTTTAAAAATGAAAATATGAGGCTAAGGTTTTGATAACTATCATAATTATTGTAGGGTACAATCTGAATAATTTCATTCCTAATGTGACAATATCATAGTAGATCATGGGAAAAAAATCAATTTTTTCAAATTTGTTTTTTTTAATTATTCATTTTTTCCATGTGAAAACTGGCCCTAGGCTACAATATTGTACCACTTCCTTTTGACTTGCCCCATCTCATATAGGTGCAACATGTGTTAAAATTTATCATCTTGTGATCGATTGGTTCTTACTTTTAGGCATTAAACCCACCCCTTGAGAGATTACCACATGTTTTCTTATATCCAATCCCTCACTAAATTAACATGAAATTCTCTAGTCAACATGCCATTTGAAGCAAACAACCACACTCCACATGGTTATAAAAACAAATTTGAAAAAAAAATTGTTTATGCTCGCTAAATTGATTTAATATTTCAAAAAATCAGTTTTGGCTTATTAGTCATTACATGTTATACAAATAAAAGGAGATAATGATTGTGAAAACTTCATTGGAATCAAACCTCAAAAAGAAAAAACATTTTGTTATAAATGACCTATTTTTATTAAAAAACATTAGCCTAAAAATGATTGATCAATTTGACCAAATAGTAATTGGATATATTGGTTTGAAAGATTCCAATCCATACCTACATTCCTAATGTGTATGTGATAACCAAGATTGAGTCATTCTTACCAACTTTCAAACCCAACAACCTTATTGGTTAATCGAGGGAATTGTATTGTGTTGTTAGACATGCCCATACAACTCAAAATCTTCAAAATCTTTAGAAATAATGGGTGCGAATCAAAAGTTGCAAACATGTGTGTTAGTGATGTAATTTCTAGGGTTGATGCAAAAATCTCGACTAACAAGTAGTTAGAACCCCCTTCATATTGCATCCCCATTGTGCACGCTTTTCATTGACTTTTCAATATTAGATCATGTGATGTCAAGGTGTAACAACACTAATAGATGCTACCAAAGATTTAATTGTATGGACTGTCATACACACTTGTGTTTCAATGCTCATGATATATGGCAAATGATATGAAAGGAAGTAGATAATGTAGATATTTCTTGACAAGAATAAAAACCTAAAGACATGGCTTCATGAGTTAATGTGAACTGCTACTTGATCAATGCATTCTTTGGTGATTGTTTGGAACAAGACTTATTATTTATGAGTAATTCACTTGCTGATATTTCGATCTAAAGCATCAAGTTTTCAAGAATTTATATGTATGGTTTCCTATGTTTTCGACAAATGTGATGTAAAAAGACAATAATTTGATTGTATCAAAATTAAGAAATAGTGTCGGTGACCACACCTTGATGCCAAAAGCTTGTAGTTATTAATGCAAAAATTGTGGAAGGAGCAACCTTGGCCCAACAAATTGGGAGCTCCCAAATTACAATTGCCAAACCTGTGGTTCCAAGATTCGAAATTAGGTTACAAGTATCCTTTTTCAGAAATTTTCCAAGGACCCAGTTCATAAAAACATCTAATCAAGTTAGAGGAGCGAGGGGTTCCACTGAGCCAGAGTAGGAGTAAGGTGTTACAAGTTTTGCTAGATGGGTGAAAACACACTGAGGGTGAGCCACTTTTGTCAAAAAAGGTGATGTAAAACAAGTATTATAGTACGTAGTAAGCTAAAATTTTGATGGCATCCTTTGATTATCCTAAACATAAATAAAAAACTTGAGAATTTGCACAACAACATTTTTTAACTCAAAGTTCATTTCAAGTCAATTAATTTTGGTCCAATGGTTAGATGAAAAGGATTGCAGAAAATCAATGTACATTGAGTGTATAATTTACAATTTTCCAAAGGCCATAACGCCTCTGTTTATGATTCATGAAACATTATCAAATAAAAGAAAATTGAAAAAATGATGCAATGCCCATCTATAAAATCTCCTTTACTTTTACACGATAGTGGTTTTCCCCTAAAAATAAGATATTATTATGCATTCATTACTAAACAAAAGCAAAAAAACACATTTTTTGAATGGAATTTCATCTAAAAACTTTAAAGTTTTAATTTTTCTGAAATTTAATTAATGTATATCAATATCGTACACCATAAAAAAATTCACCCCAAGAATTTTATTCACAACCTTAGTTTTGAAGTATATATTCAAAATTTCAAACTTTGTGACAAATATTATTTTGTCACAAATATATTCCATATGTTCAAATTCTTCAATGTTTGTTAAATTTTCAAAAAAAATTGATTAGATGAAGTCTAAAGCTAATCAAATACACTTAAAAAAAACAAAAATAATCCAAGATGTGATGTCCATGCATTACCAAAAAATTTATTGTAGAAAGATTATACGTGTGATTATAATTTTGGGGGGGCTTAGTGTGTTTTCACCTAGATTTCTCATTGGCTTGGTAGAGTCAGTTACTACTATTGAAGTTTAGGGTTTTGGCCAAATAGTTGGAACAAATGTTCACATTAAGGTTTGATCAAAACTAGAGAGCAAAACTAGGAAAGATAAATAGTTTTTAATTTAATTTAATTTTTTTAAAACATGGAAAGGTGATGAAAGTTGAGGGGGGATCCAATGAAGGATTTGAATGAGAACAAAAAGGCCAAACACGAGTTTCTAGTTGATGTGGATTTGCAAATGTAGTCCAGTTAGTTAAAGATTTATAATTTAAAATCAATTAATAATTTAAAACTAAATTAACAATTGTTATAAATTAACATTTAAAAATATTTATAATCTTAAAGTGATTATAATCATGTGAGGGCTAAGTGTGGTCTATATTGAAGGCACTCTTTTTTTTATTAGCAAAATTTCAACAAAAAGTAAAATTGAAAGTCAAATATCTATATAAAAATATTTTTCAAGGGTTTCAATAGCCAAAAGTGAGTAATTAAAAGTTTTAAATCTCCAATTTTTAAAAATTTCTCCCCTTTAAGTAGCTAGATATATTGAAGAACAATAAAATTAATATATGCCAAAATTAATAGTTTCAAAATGTTAATCACTCATCCAGAAAATACATATTTTTAATTTTAAAAAACCACCACAAGCACTTGGCCTTTTAAATATCCAAATCACAACAAAGCATATCTTTGGTGAGTTTAATTTGGGCTCTCAAAACAAACATGTTTGGGTGACAAAACATGGGTACACAATGTTACAATCCAAATCCAATTTGTAGGGAACAAGCACTTCTACGACAGTCAATGCATATCATGAGTTGTAATAATCCCAGATAACAATCAATCACATATTGATCCCACAAATGAACTTCACAAAATCACAAGAAAAAAATGAAAGGGTGTGGTTGATGATGTTATGGGGTTAGGTGTACTTCATTGATAATCTAATGGACTTAAAAATCTATTGCATCTCTAGATGAGCAATTGCTTAACAATTTAATGAAGAAATTTCTTCAAGTACAATGTTGTTTGGTTATGGTAGTGTTCAACCACATTCAACATTATTTAGGTATATAACAACAAAAAACCTTATCCCTAATTATCACATCATGGATTTTACAAATGGATTCTTGGGATTTCAAAAAATGTGTTTTGGAAATTTGGATCAATTTGTGGATTTTGCAAATGGATTATGTGAGTTGCAGAATCATGGGTTTTAGATTAGAATGTAAGGTTATTGCTTTTACTCATTTTCTTTTTGTAAATTTTGTGGATTTTTTAATAATCTTCCATTTGACACATTTGCACACACTAGTACAAAAGTGGGGTGTAGTTCACTAGCCTAAATCACTGTGGGACCTTAAAAGTGAAATAAGTTTATTGCACTTTAGTGATTTCACCTTGATTAAAGTTATTTCATTATAATGTCACTATGTAGACATTGTGTTTCTCCATTAATTGACGTAATTCACTATTATAATTTATTGTGGTAAATAGGTTTATTTTTATGTTATTATATTAAATACCTGATGTTACTTTATAATACACCTTATAACATTTTAAGCTACTTTAGTTATTATAAACTCTACCCTAAGTTATTATAAACTATTATACCATAAACTATTATATGTTATTTTACTTTAAGATATCTTAGTTAACTTATTATAGGTTTTTTACTTTAAATTATTTTAAATTAAATTCTTCAACAAACTTTAGATAACACCTTAAATTATTTTATTTCAAGTTAATATATGTTATTTCATTTATACTTTAGGTTATTTAAGCTCATTCTACTTTATGTTATTATAAGTTATTTTTTCATAACTATAACAATTTAAAATAATTTAAAATTAAATATAATGACTTAAGGTAAAATAACCTATAATAGACTATGAAAAATAATTTAAAATAACGTACAATAAAATAATTACTAATAGCTTATCATAATATAACCTAAAACATTCAACAATAATTCATAATAAAATAACCATCAATAATTGTAATATAACATAAAATAATTGAAAATAGTTACTATTAATATAATAACTACCAATAACCACCAATAGAATAAGCACCAATAGCCATTAATAAAATAACCATTAATAATCACATATAAAATAACCATTAATAGCCACTAATAAAATAACCATTAATAACCACCAATGGCCTACAATAGAATAGTCAGTAATAACTACCAATAACCATTAATAAAATAACCAATAATAGCTTCACATAGCCAAAAATAGCCTAAGATGAAATAATTTAGAATAATAATTATTATTATAATAGTTGAAAATAGCCCAAGATGAAATAGTTTAAAATAACAAAAAAAACTATAATAACAAAAAATAACCTAAGATGAAATAACTTAGAATAACCAAAGTAACCTAAGGTGAAATAGTTAAAAATAACAAAAAAATGAAAATAGCCATAAATAGTTGTAAATAATGTAAGGTGAAATAACCTATAATAATGAAAAACAACCTAAAAATAGTTGAATGTAGCCTAACATAAATAATATTATTATATTAATAAAAAAATATCCATTTATTTTTTTAAAAAATTCAAAGAATGGTCATTGAAATGTTATTAATAGTGATATTCAAAAAATAATTCTTCAAATAATTTTACATTTTCAAAAGGAAATAAATGTAATTATGTACATTATTGAAAAAAAAATTTAATTGAACTTTAATAATTTATTTGGACAAAATGTCAATAAAATATGAATTTTCAAAGTTTTCGTAATGTTTAAAATGAAGTATTTGATAAATAGAATGTAATGTAACACATCATCACAATAAATGCAATGATTTAATGGTAAGGGTGTTTGCTTCCATCTTAAAAGTTAAGGGATCAAACTTCACAAATGGTTTGTTTGTGGTCAACAATGGTAAATTGATTAAATATTCTCCTATATAATTCATTAGAAGTGCCTACTTAGGTTGATTACATGGCCTATGTACCTAAGTTAGGTTTTAAACCTAACATAGGTTACACATGTCAATAATTCATAGGTTGAAAATTATGAAATTATCAATAATATTAAATATAATATTAAATATTAAATAATTTAAATTTAATTGATTTCCATGCTACCTAGTTAATTAACTAGCAAGTGAAATGGCTTGGTAAATTTATATTTCATTTAAAAGTAACTTAGGTACTAGTGGACCAATTCACTATTTGTAACAATTAGTCCTTGTTCATTTGAGGGTTGACTAGTTTCACCATGGTAAAAATGTCCAAATTCATTCAAAATCTAGTGCAACATGGAATGGACTAGATGCATTTTGGTGTAGTGATAGTGTGTGTAAACCCTTTTTTTTTGTGTTCACTAATGGAAAAAAATTGTAACAAAAAAATCACTAATTCGAATTTGGAACTTGGAAGGATTTTCGGGTTTAGGGGTTTTTTATTTTCATGTTTGTACTTTGTATTAATAACTAACTTGTCGTAATTGTGGAAATGAAATATTGGAAAAAAAATAAAATTGTGTAGATTTTCTCCATGTGGAACAATGTGTCTGGAATTTCAAGTTTTCATCTTCATCATCTCTGATCACATTAAAAAAACTATGAAAAAGGGGGGTTTTGCTTCAAATGCTACATGTAGCAAATATTAAATCATCGTTGTGACAAGCAAATTTGTTTCATAGGGTAATTTTTTTTAAAAACTTGTTTCAAAGGGTAAGACCCAAGGAAATTTTAAAGAAAACTTGTCATGAAAAATATTGATTGAAGGCAAAATTTCAAACCAGAGAAAATTTTCAAAAAACTCCTTCACAAGTAGATTTCACAGAAGAAATCTAAGCAACATTTACAAGAAAACCAAATTAATTGGTGAATTTCACCATGTAATTAAAAAGGCAAACCTTCATGCCTTAAAAAAAATTTAGAAAAACCCTTTCACAAGCATATTTCACATAGGAAATCTGAGCAACATTTACAAGAGAACCAAAATAATTAGTGGATTTCATTGTGTAATTCAATTCCTCGGGGTGGAAATAAGATAACACAAAAAACAAAGGGGGGAAATTGGTTTTTTTCTATTGTCACAAAGGGCTTTCGAAAAAACTTTGTTATGATGTTGAATTCAAAGTAAACTCCATTATTGTTGTTTAGTTCAATGATGCTGCCTATTTCAATGAAGATTGAAGGTAAGTTCTAGATTATTGTTGTTTAGTTCAATGATGTTACCTATCTAAATGAGGATTGAAGGTAATCTATGGATTATTATTGTTTAAATCAATGATGTTACCTGTTTAAACGAGGATTGAAGGTAAGCTCCATTACTATTGTTTAGTTCAATTTTGTTGCCCATTTCAATGAGCATTGAAAATAAGCTCTATTGTTGTTATTTGATTCAATGTTGTTGTCTATTTCAATGAAGATTAAAGGTAAGCTCCACTATTGTTGTTTAGTTAAATGTCATTGTTTAATTCAAAAAAAATGAAATGTTAAATTGAAATGTCAAATGAAATAAACTTGGAGATGTTTTTTTCAAATGAATATTAATTGCAACTAGTCTTCATTTGTGTCTTAACTATCCGACAATGGCTATTCATCGAATGGCGAATTAGAAATGTTGATTGGTGTAAACATTTGACTTTGATCTTTTATGAAGGCATGACACATTATAGAATTGAATTTTGCTAAAACATTCACCATATTCTTGTTCATTTTGTAAGCCTTATTATCCCTTTCCTTTAAATATTTGAGATGTTGCTTGAAAGTCTTTTTATGAAACTTGGTCAAGTGTTCTTGTCAATCTCAAGTTGATTTGTGTTGATCCAATCTAGGCCCTTATTAGAGGCTTTAATGATAAGCATAAAAACTAATGATATTTTCCTTTTGATTCCAATGCTTCTAGGAGTTGTTTCTGTTGCATGTGTTGGATGTGTGTTGGTTGCTCCATGTGTTGGATTTGTGCTAACTATCATAGGTGTTGTAAAATTAGAATCACTACCAAGATTTATAAATGAAGGATGTAGAGGGGCATTGTTTGGTCCAAAAGATTATGAGAAGTCACCCAGGTTGATTGCATTGTCTGGATTTATGCCTTGGTTGAATTGAAGAACCTTTTGGTTCTTTTCAAGAACATCATCTTTTGCTAGCAACTCTTGCATCAGAGATCAAGTAGCTAGTTGTGTAGGGAAATGTTCCTGCTTTTCTCTTTGTGGTGCATAGACTCCATCACCTTCTTCTTGTAAATCCCTCACATGGATTGGAACATTGATTATTATTGTTCCCTAAGAAGCTTCAATCGCATTGTAGTAGTTTTCATTGTACTATTTTGGCAAATGAAATTTTTTTTGCTCTTCTAATGTCAAATCCAAGTATAAAGTGTTATTGCCAGTGCCTTTGTGGTAATTTGAAATCCACTTGTAATCACCATTCGCTTGTTTTTGCACATTTTGCCAATTTTTGGAATCTTGGAATGTGTGATTACTTGCAAGTTTGATCATTTATTAACTTGTTCCAACACTATATTGCAAGAATCATGTTGGTGTGTGGATCGATGACTTGCTTCAATGCGATTTGCTCTTTGTGCTTATAATCAATCAATGTTGTGACCTCATCATAACCCCAATTTGTGTTGCGGTGGCATGAAGGACCTCTATTTCCTTTGCCTTTACCTTTTCCTTTCACACTGTTTGTTGAATTGTTTCTATCCATCGTATTTGTCTCCTCTTGTTTCCAGTTATAATGTTGTGAGTTACTTATACTTATTCTGTTTCTATTTTTTGAATTTAATCTTGACTTGTCCATTATAGTTAATATCATTGTAGTGTGATGGCAAGCTACTAGTGCAAGAAGCGTAAAGGCGATGGCAAATTGTTGGTGCAACATGCACGCAAAACATGACGATGATGGCAAGTTGCGAGTGTGACAAGTGTGAGGATGATGGCAAGCTACGGGTGTAGCAAGTGTGTAGAGCATGGAGTGTGACAAAAAACAAAGGCAATGGTGAAAAGTGGGAGAGCGAACTTTGGGCATGGTAGAGCGCGGGGTTGATGGCAAGGCATGGGAGAATGAACCTTGTCAATAAACAACCTCGTTGATAAACTATTAGATAGGATTTTGAGTTGTTAGGCTAATGATGATGACAAACTTTAAAATCTTCATTTTTTGAAGTTCTCAACATTGTAGCAATGTATTAACAATTTGCTTAACTTTGGAACTACCGCATCATGTTTGACGTCAACCAATTACATGTTATTGTTTTCCAGTTTGAATAGATTTAGTTATCACATTTTTTATCAACCATGTTAACTTCTTGTGTGAACAGACCTTTAAATGGCTAGCATGGTGTTCAGGGACTCAATGTAGAGTCCTTAACATCAAGTGTGAATGCACCTTTAGCCCCCCTCACTCTCTAAAGGTTGCATCAATTTTTACACTGTTTAAAGCCCGACCCCAATGCAACAGCTGGTAATGCCCTTGCCCTTGGGCAGACATTTTGTGATGAAACACTGCCAAGCTTTATTAAACAGGGTGTGTGTCCCACTGTGGCCTTGCCATTTACATTAAAAAAGTATCTTGAGGCAAAAGAAGAATTTTGGAAATTCAAATATTTCACCATGCAAAAATATAAGCTTAAAAAAACCCTCATAAAGATACCAAAATCCTTCAAGATATCATAACTCTATAACTAATCTCAAGTTTCAACACAAGCCAAAATATCATCTTGCAAAAATCCGCATATAAAAATAGATCTACTACCTAGGGGCCAAAATCCATTAAGCTGCTATACTCTATCATGACTTCAACACAATATCCTTGCCTGTGTACGCAAGGCCAACAAAGCACTCAGCATGAGGGTGAACAACTAGAGAGGACCCAAGTCCGAGCTAGAAGCCCTAAAAGCCTAAAGTGGGTCACAAAGGGGCAAAGGAACAAATTATGTTCCAGAGCCCACATTTTGGTTTCTTTTGAAAAAAAGAGAGGATGAGGCAGGGAATTCATCCATTGAATCACTGAACCAAAGGCAGAGAGATTCATCCATCCGGAGTCAGGATTCCGGAAAACAGTGTTCAGCGCCGTGCATTGCATCATCCTGCATTGCGTCGTTGTTGTGTCGGGAGAAGAGCCAGTGGCCATGGCTTGTCGTGCCATGGACCTCGCTAGCTTCTCTCACGCCTCTCCGTTGCTGCTGCAGCTCAAAACTTCCCACGCCATCGTAGCGCACTGCTATGGTTTAGCTCCATTCACTGCTCCAGCAGCAGTGACATCCTCGTCCGTGGTTTCCGTCGCCCAGGATAGAATCCTGTCTTGCGGCGGGGGCAGACTTGACATGCGTGGATCGACCAGGAAACAAGGTTCTACCGGGACGAGGTCCGTTGCCAAATCCAATTCCAGGACATACTTGTCGCTGCGGAATCTGTTCACGGAAAGCGAGTCTACGGTAAACTTTCTCCGCCCCCCCCCCGCTTTTCCTTCATCTTGTGGTCCGAGCCTCGGATTTCCGGGCTGCATGTTTTCATTTTTTTGGTCTTGCGGCTTCTGTTGTCTTTGCTTGTGGGACGTGCTTAACTCCAATTTTGTTCCTGCAGCAAAAGCAGGACCAGTACGCGGTAGGCGATTTCATGACGCGTCGAGAAGATTTGGTTGTGGTGGAAGCTAGCACAACTGTTGATGAAGGTACGGGGGCGTCCCTTCCTAAGTTTCTTTGGTCTGAGGCTCCTCCGTGAAAATGATGTTTCCTTCATTGCATGGCGGCAGTGCTGGCTACTGACACATTTGCCATGTGCCTACTGGTCGGTTTCTACAGCTTTGGAGCTTTTAGTCAGTCATCGGATTACAGGATTGCCTGTGGTGGATGATACGGGCAGACTGGTATGGTGCCTGCCATTTCCTTCAAGAGGCATCTTCTCCTTGTGGCCATTCGCTTTTAAACAACGTGCCAGTAATTTCCTAGCTAGCATTCACAAACGGACTAATCTCTGCAGGATTGGAATCAACATGTTTGTTCAGTGTTGTGTCAGGGTTTTGGTGTAGGTTTGATCAAATCATAGCTGCAATGGTGTGAGGGTTTTGCTGTAGGTTTTATTAAATGCATAGCTGCAATGGTGTTAGGGTTTTGGTGCAGGTTTTATTGAATGGATTGCTGCAGTGGTGTCATGATGAAATAGCTCAGCTTATGTGCGTGGCTCTGCATTTTGCCACATTTGACACTTGCTGCTGTTTTGTGCACAGGTTGGGGTTGTTTCTGATTATGACTTGTTGGCCCTCGACTCTATCTCTGGTACTTCTTACATATGGTTGAGTCTCGTTGAGTTGCCAGTCTTAGCAATTGGTGTGATCACAAGGTGTGAGATCCTGATTGTAGCTTATGTAAGGCTTTTCAGTAACCTGTTTGGAGGCTTTGGAGGGAGGAGACAGGATGTGCAAAGTCTGAGAGATGTGATCGAATTAGGAATGCATGACTAAATGTGATTCTGCTCATGTTGCAGGCAACAGGTCAAGAGAAACTGAAACTGGCCTTTTCCCAGAGGCTGGTCGCACATGGAAAGTAAGTGCATTTACTTTGTCATGTTTTGTTTTCCCCCCGACTGGTGTTTTTTGGGAACCTGGTACAATGCTGTTTCTTCAATGTAGACAGAGTTGAGAAAGAACTTGTCAACAACTGTAACTGTAATAGAAAAGCTCTGTATGCCTGTGACACCATCAGTTATTTTTGCTGATGGATTTCTCTGCATGTAGTCAGTTTGTACATAAGCTTGCATCTCAATTCCAAAATGATAACCAAATGTTTGTTTGGTCCTATTCTTAGCATTAGTTTATTTTTGAAGATCATCGTGCAGTTGTTTTGATGGGACCTCACCTTAACCTTACATGATTTGTTGTTTTGAATACGTCCTTTCATGTTTGTTTGATGATATTTCAAAGTCCATCTCTTGTTGTGAAGACCGGCTCAGATTTGTAGCATTGAGATCATTTTCCAGGCCTTCAAGGAGATCCAAAAGCTGTTACTCAAAACACATGGAAAAACTGTTGGTGAGGTGATGACCCCATCACCTCTTGTTGTGCGAGAGTCAACCAACCTAGAAGATGCTGCTAGGTATGCCCAACTCCAATGCTGTGTCCAAAGTAGTCCATGGGTTGGTCTTTATTCTTGTGCTTTGCCAATTCTGATCTTATCAGGGATTTTCAGTGAAGATTTGAAGCCCAGTATCATTATTTCTGCTGAACCTGATTGATTCTGGGAGGCATGAAGTCAGTATGCACTCCAATTGCATTTCCTTTTCCTTAAGCCATGATTTAGAGTGAATGTGAGAACTAGTTTTTTCTTAGGAATGCTGGCAGGGTTATCTAGTACACAGCATTATGAAGGACTTATATTGCACAGAGTTAAGAACACTGTGGGCTTTTGTAGCTAGTTTTAAAATAAGAGCAACTGGTTTTGCTCATTTTGCAAGGCCACCTTTGTAGAAGATCCACATATTGCTTGGGGTGATGTCAGGTGAATATTTTGCATGTTGATTGCAAATGAAATTTCAAGCCTTCAATGTGCAAGCATTCCTATTTCTTGTAGCTGTTCCAAACCATCAATTTATCTCTGTTTGGGGAGTTTGGTGTGAACTGAGGGATGAGCTTGTGGTGTGGTGGCCATAGGGTTTTGCTGGATACCAAGTTCAGGAGATTGCCAGTTGTTGATGATGCAGGGAAACTGGTAAGCTGGTGCCCCTTGACAAATTCATCTTGTTTGGGCAGGACAATTATGAGCTGCTTACCTCAGGCTTGACTGAGGGAATCCTATCCTTTTGTACCTTGTGTATAGGTGGGGCTGTTAACAAGGGGCAATGTGGTGAGAGCTGCTCTCACAATAAAGCAAGCAGCAGATAATAACTCGGCAGGTGGAATCTGATTCAGGAGAAAGTGACATGCTTTTCTCTGACTCCATCAAGCTACTCAGTTTTAATTCTGCTTCCTTGGCCGTCATTCCAAACTTATAGTAACAGTGGCCCTCAAACTTTGGTTTCTTTCTGGTTGCTGCACAAGCATAAAGAGGAAGAAATACTGGATTCATCCTTCCCCAAGGTTGAATGGATTAATAATTCAGGAGCTTTGATCTGATTCAGATGAAAGTGACATGCTTGTATTTCTGTCCATCGAGCCATCCAGTTGCGATGCTTCTGCCTCGGTAGTCTTTCCAAGCTTGCAGTAACTACAGCCCTCAAAATTGGGTTTCTTTTCATGTGATGCACCTGAATGGAGAGGAAGTGCAAGCTGTAAATAGGGTCCATTGTGCACCAAGCTTTAATGGATTTACAACCAGAATCAAGCAGATGCAGAGTTCAAAAGTAGTTAGCAGATTAAATGTTCTGGTCTAGACAGCAAATGGTGCTGATTTCCTACAGACATAATCTATGTGAACATCAACCAGCTGGTGTGCTTTCTTTACTAGTTGTGGATGTGAAGGGCAGTGTATCTTTCATTCTGGGCGGAGAGAACTGGAGTAGAGTACCTGGGTGGATAAGCGGTCTGGAAAGCTACAATCCAGTTGTTTTTTGGAGTGTTTGATTTGAAAGCTACAATCCTGTTGTTTCTTGGAGTGTTTGATTTTCAGTTGGGATAGTTCTTGGGCTCTAATGTACGAGTGGACCTAAATGGATGAACACATGCCTTAAGTTTGAAAGGTAGAGTGGCACTCTGAAGTGAAAGGCTACTGCAAATTCCACCCTTCAAAGTGGAGTGTACTGAAGCTCACCTTGTATAAAGAATATGCAACATAAATCTCACATTCAAAATTCAAAGATACGAATGGACTTTTTTGATGAATCATACATGTCAGCTATAAAATATTTAAGTGTGCATAATCTGAGTGCACATTGAAACATATGGTTACATGATTGTCCTTGAATTTTGGCACACATATGAATGACTATCAAAAACTACAAATTAAAGCACTAATTGTGGATGGTCCATGTTTGTGTGTAACTTGTTACAAACTACATATGTTCTCAATTCACACATACAATTTTCATTGATCTCTGAATATATTTATGGACACTAACAATCAAAAAATAGTTAAACCAAAGGCAAATGGGTACCAGGTATAACAAACTCATAGAAATAATGTGTTTGAGAATTCAAACTTTATTCTTTTTCCACCCATTTCTGTTTGAGGGAGTCTAAATCCCAAGCTAACAATTGTATATTAAGACCATTCCTGATATACCTGTTAAACAATTCAAGGTTTCCAAACTTAGGGAAGACCTGATGAGATTCTATTGACAAACACTATATCCACATGATGTTATACTTGTAGGAATGCAAAATTTATCTTGCCATAACCACATGAAACAATAATATGCATATTCAACCTTGTGCTAATGAGGAATACTACAAAACAGCTTTGAAGTCTTCCACCACATTCAAATCGTTAGAATTCATAAACAACAGATCAATAAATTGGTGAAGATTGAAAGTTGAGAAGCACTTGAAAATTGAAATTTGGGCCTAGAATGCCAAGTTGATGAAATAAGGTGACACTATTTTCACTAAGCATATAATATGTATAATAAGGTGACACAAGTACTTTTTTATTTGGAAGGAACTTTTTTGAAGTGTCCTTCAGATTGAAGGATTCATTGGACTACTGCCCTTTCAGGTTTGAGGGTCAATTTGTTTTTGGCCATGAAGGATTAGGTTCTCCTTTTGAAGGACAACAATAAGCATACACTCTTAGGCCCTGGATGAAACTGGTAAAGGACCAGAAGTTTTCTGGATGGTTGTGTGACTGTTTGAAGTTTTTGAGAACCATAGTTGTATACCACAACCAGGTCCTTAATTCTTTTGAGAACCAAAGTTTTGAATCCTAAGAACCACCCTGATAATTGCTGGGGTCTGTTGTCTTGTCGTGTTTCTAGTTGTACAGCACTGGCTTTTACATGGCTTGATATCAGGATCTTTGGGAACAAGGATGAAAACAAGCGGCTCTGCCACAAGAGGCTCTGTCCTAAAAATAAAAATAAGGTATTACATTTAATGTTCTACTATGAACTCAAGTTATATTGGATGAAAATTTGTTGGCTTTACGAAAGATCATGATTTATTTATTTTTTCACATTTGTACTAAGAAATAAAGTTTTCTAACCCTCTTAAAATTCATTGTGAATATTTAAAAATTGAAACCATAGTTTCATTGTCTTTCCTTTAGCCATACAAATGAATATAATGTTATAAATAATCATTTTTTTTTTAAATCCAAGTTTTTGAGACTTGAATAATGTAAACAATTTTTAGCAATATGCATGAGATATTTTGATGTTTCAAACAAACATCAATATTGAATGGATATAATTTACATGGAAACATTTTTATTCTTCGTCTCATTTTTATTTTTTTAGTTTGAGAATGTTGCAACTTTTATATTTGTTTTTGTCACATTTTAGGTTTAGGTTTTTCATCAAAAATGTTTTGTTATGTGTGGATAAGAAAATCATTCAAAATTTTATTCATCTTCTTATTGATCTTTATGATTTTTTTTGACACATGGTCTATGAAAAATAGTGTAAAAATACAAATTCAAGCCACAAGGTGCCAACATTTTGGGAGTAATCAATTAGGTGAAAAATGCAACATTTACATGCATATAATCACAAACGTTACACTTTAAATAAATGGAGACATTAATGGTTTTTTGTTATACATTGGAAGTGTGCTTGGTTATTATTTTTTTAAATGTCAACATTAATATTTCTCATAATTATGATTGGACAATGTTTGGGAGAATGTTGAATTATAGTTTGAAGATTGTTTAGGAATGTACAAATTGAACATGAATGAGCTTTTTACACACATACAATATGTATTGCTTTTCGTGTATTAATATTTAAAATTGTTGATATATATTTTGAACCATCATTAATTATTGTATTGAAAGAATCTAAATGCGTGTGTATGTCATACATCATCATTAACCCATGATCATCATAGATTGAAATATATGAATATTTTGATGAATTTATAAATTTGTTCACATTTGTTGATGCATGGTGTATTCTTGTTTTTATAAAACATAAAATATGGAAGATTTGAAGGTTATGACCATGATTGATGTATTTGTAATGTTGGCGTAAAAAAATTATATTCAAAGCTTGTATAATTAATTACATGATAATTATGTAATTTTTTTATTTGAGGAATTAATGGTATTCAAGTTGTAATTTTTTTCAATCTATTCATTTCTATATGTATTTTTGGATCCACATAAAAATCTTCATGTTGAAGAGGAGCTAACAAAAACAATCGTTGTATATGTTGACCCATGTTTTTAAACATTAGTGGGATCAAAAACCAATTCTTGAAGGATTATCATTAGAAGAATTGGTTTTTGATCCCACTAATGTTTAAAAACATGTCTAAATTGTGTTAGTGAACAATTTTTCATTATGTTTTTGGAAAAGTTTATTTGCATAAAATAAATATGGAATAGTATAATTATTTGGTGGTTATTAATTACAATTTATTTTATAAATTGAATGTCCTTTTTGTTGTAGTACGAAATTTCTTCAAAGTTTGTATAAAAACCATATGAGATTGTTATATAATTTTATTTAATTTATAACATTGGACATATGTTTGCCAAAAATTTGGTGTTAGTGCATTAACATTATTTTTGATATTTTGAAAGATCAAATTATCTTTCATAGGGGGTGTTTGATAGAAATCACATGTTATGATAACAACACAACCAAAAATTTGTTTTGAATGTGTTTTATGGACCTTAGTGTATCTATAACATTAAACATTCTAGCATTAATAATTGATATTTCATCTATCACAACAAATAATTGTTCATATCAACATGTAAGCCTATTTAATGAATCTAATAATAAATTTGGTAAACTAAATAAAGATTATTTAGACATGTATGTTCGATGTTGAATGTATTCTTAAATTGTTAATATTGAAAAACAAATTACGTGTTCATGCCATAAGTAAACCTTGGTTTTTGCTAAGTCAAAAGACATGTCTCTATTGTATAATCATAATAATCTTTGAATTATGAGTTTTAATGTAAATTTTTTATTAGTTCCAGCACCCCTTGTTAGAAATAAACATATTGGTATATCAAAATACAATTGTTTACTATGCATAACATCATCAAATATTAATTTTTTTATTCATTCAATTTTTAAAATAAACTATGATATTCAAATTTTTCCATCATCATGGAATATGATGATTTTGTGAAATTTTCATCTTTTAAAAATTGTTATTTTTGGTTTGATCCATTACATGATTGAATAACTATATCAAATCGTAAATCATAGTGTTCAATATTGATTGTGTTTGTTACAAGAATTATAGGACATGCATAATTTATATATATATTATGAATCCAAATGTTAGTTGAATGCAATGGTTTTGATTTTGAATCTACTCAGTCATCCATTTTTTGTGCATTTGGGTATGGCATTTGGTAATTAAAAATAAATTTCATCTTAGAAATGTCATCATGTTGTTGATAATATGCATCATATCAAGTTACATTAGTTCCAAGTTGCGAGTTTTTTGAATTTTGAAATGATGAATATAATAAAAACTTATTTTTTTGACTGATTTTCAATATCTTACATTTATTATAATTTACAAACATAATGATTTGGGTTTGTGATGTTTTGAATTTATTTTAATGCTAGAAAAAAAAAACTCTACTAATGACAATGATTCATATTGATTAGGATGATTAATATATTTGTCTATGATTGATGAACACATTATATTAATAAAATTTGGTTTTAATTCATTTAATGAAACATGTGATTTTAACACAAAAACACATTTTTCTATTTTATTTTATTTTTAAATTTTTTTATGAATTGAAATGTTCCAAAAGAAATATTTATGGTAAAAAAAAAACAAGGTAAGCATCAAGTTGAACAATGATTTGTTGGCATTTAAAAAAAACATTACCTAATTTTTGAATTCTTGTATTTACATCTATATTATTTGTAATGCATTCTTTTATAATAAAATGTAGTTTTAATGGACCTATATTAAATGCATTAATTTTATGTTTTTAAGAGTTCATTTTAATAAAATGTGTGGTTTTTGTGAATTTATTTCTCAAATTTAGTATTATGTACTTTCATCAAGGTTTAGATATTTAAAAAATGATATATCTTCATTTTTTTTAAATCATTTAAAGATTGAATATTTTGTTTAGTTGCATATGGAGGTTTTGTTGTGAAAATGGATAATTTTCATTTATTTGAAAAGGTTCTAAAATTATTGTTTCACACATAGGAAGTAATGGATAATGAAATCTACAAACAACATGGTTTTTTTCTTACATGTACGTGTGTGTTGATGTTGTGCATTTTGCAATGGGTTTAATAACAATGATACATCACAAAAAATATATATGTCTACAAACTATTCAATTCCTTTATTTGTGTGCATTCCATACATAGGGTCATTTTTTATCCATAAAAGTTCATGGTCATGTTTGCTCCCATGATTTTAGAATTCAATGATGGAAAAAAAAAAAATCAAAAAGAGAACATTCTTTTGTGATAAGTTTGCAGAAACAAGATGTTCTATGATCGTAATATCTTGCACATGTGATAATGTCAATTCATATCAATTTTGTTATATGAACATATTCCAAAGGTTTTCTATTTTATTTAGGAGTGTTAATCTTGAAGCATATAATGTGTGTAAAGCTCAATGAGAGGATCTTATAATCTTTTAGTAGATGTAAAAATGATAGAGAATGTTGGAGGACCAAATTGTTGAATCATTGCAAAGAATCTTTTTCGAAACTTTCAAAATAATCAAGTGAATTATACAAACCTTCCAAATCACGATAACCTAAGTAGGATTTGAAGATATTATTTAAATTTGGTTTATTTCGCATTTGATAAACTTTAAAAGTTTTACCACATAATTTTCCTTTCCGTATTCACACCTAACCAAAATCTATGACATTTTAGATGGAAACTTTAACAATTTTTTAAAAAAGGATAAAAATATTTGTTGAAAACCCTAGATTTATGAAGTAATTCCCTGTGAAAAACCTTTAGAAAATTGTTGAAGTTATCTATGACAATGTTGGAAAATTTAGTTCTTCTAAATGTTTATCTTTTAATAAACCTAAAAGGTGAAAGTTTTGACTTGGGGCAATAAATATATAAGATTTTCATCATCCATTATTTTTGCAGCGTTTAAAAAATTATGTATCATTGAATCTTTTTTGTGTAAAATGTATTTTTTCATTATTGTAATCAAAATTATCAAATGATGCATGATAATAAATAGGAATTTGAGATTTTGAATTCATATGCAAAGTAAATAAACTTGCCCATTGATGTTGAATTAACATTCAAATATTTGTATAATGTTACATTTCAATTAAATTTTGTAAAATGACCATCCCCATATTTGGATGAACATTTTTTAACATATAAGGTGATTTGTATTCAAGATGTCACTTAAGAAACACACCTATTATTGTAGCATCATGAAGTAATACATAGTTGTATTGATTAAATTTGATCCACATTTGTATGGACATTAATAACACTACCATGCATTTTATATATTGCCCATATTTTTGGAGTTTATAAATTTGAGCAAAAGCAAGATGCGGTGAAATAAAATGTTATTCTAATTGTGTTAATTTTTGCATTGACGGAATGAATTTGTTTCTAAAAATTTTATTTGGTATTTGATATGTATGGGTAGTTTAATTTCACCAATATTATGTAAACAACTTATACATATGTATGATGTTGAATTAGGTTCTATTTGAATTTGAAAATATATAAAAAAATTATTTTGATAATTGATTTAAAAATGATTTAAGTTGTTTTTTAAAACATAACCTTTCACAACTAAAACATGAAATTATGGGAACATCTTGGATTTTTTTATTATAAATGTCAATGTATATTGAATTATGTTTTTCTAAATTATATTAACATTATGTTTTATTTTATTCAATTGAACATCATGTTTCACAAGAAATTGTGTGAAAATTGGTGCATTTGTATTACAAGAAGTGTTGAACAATGAAATAACATACTCCAATGGTGAATCCCAATTATATTTCAAAATGTCCATTAATGCAAAATTAATTTTTTCATTCCAATAAAAATGCATTATTAATTGTGATAATTGAATAAAAGGTTGTTGCACCACTAATTTTGAAAAAAGATGGAAAATCATTTAAATTTATGGTAACTTTGGGATCATTAACTTGAAAAGTAAGCAGACACCTAGATAGACCATTACCATATTGAATTGGTTCAAAATGTTGAAAATTATATGTTATATGTATAGATTGAAAATCCATGCAACATCAAGACATAATGCGTTTTGATACTTTATTCCAAATGTAAATTGGCCTTTGTAGATCTTTAGTCATTTAAAATATTGCAATGAAATCTCCGCACAAACCTTTCATATTAGCACATAATGTCATTTTTGTCACATGTTGATGTTTATTTGTGACCATGCCTTGATGTAAATTGACAAAAAACTTGGATATAATTCTTGAATACGACATTGTTGATTTTTTTTGTATTAAATAATAAACATTGTTTTAAATGTGCCATGTTATTTTGCTTCAATTCAAAAGATGAAAAATGATTATTCAACAAATAATATATAGAATTAAAAAAATAATTAACTATTTCATATTTATATGTTGAAACTAGATGAAGGCCATATGAATGCAATAAATGTTCAAATGATGAATCAACAAGATTTAATAAAGGTGTTTCTGTTATTATAGATTTCAATTTAATGGATGTCTATATAAACAAAAGCACGATTCTAACATAAACACATTCAAAAAAGATAAAATTAATGATTCATTCAAAATTATTTACATTTCAATTTTTTTGGGAAATTTTTTTGCATTGAAAAACTCTTTAAATTGGAAAATTGCATAGATAGGTCAAAACATGGATTTGGTACCCAAAAGGATAGTCTCATTTTATATTCACTAGACCCCCAACTTAAAGATGTTATTGAAACTTAATGACACATTCATATTGAAAGTTTGATTTTGTTCATAAATAGATACATTACAAAGGTATTATTATATGCATGGAATGTCAAATTCAAACAAGTTTAAGGATTTTTACCAAGCTTTTGAAAAAAATCCAAAACTTTTTTTTGTGAGAAAAAAAAGTTCAAGGATTCATAAAGAATATTTAAACAATTTTTTTTGGCCCAAGATTTCTACCATAAACACCTTATGTGCTAATGTGTATAAAATGTATGAATGTGAGAAGAACCAAATGCACTATTGTAATGTAAAATTTTGGGCCATTGATAAATATGGCCCACATTGGATAAATTTTATTATTCACACTTTCATAAGTGAAAATAATAGATATTTTAAAAGCTTGTATAAAATTTGGAACAAAATTCTTTCATTTGACATAAAAAATGGGTGAAATGTAAAACAAGTCATGGGAAAAGTGAAGAAGGTGAATTTGGAAGTCTTTGGAGTGAATCCTTAAGGTTCAAATGTGGTACTCTAATCATGCTTGAACCTAGATGGAAAAATTATTTGTATAAAAAAATTAAATTAAAAAATTTTGCATTAAAAATTTGCTTCTGAAAAATTACTTTCATGAAAAAAAAAATTCATTGAAAAATTGTTTCACATACAAAAATGTTGCATTTAAAATTATTTTGGGCACTTGATATAAAATTGATTTATGAGAACTTTCCTTTTCCTCTAGGAAAAAATAATGAAAATGATTATATAATAAAGGACATTTAAACCAAAATTTTGATATAAGGAGTTTCCACATATATAAAATAGTCATATTATATTAAAGGTAATTATAGAAAGGTCACATAAAAAATATTAATAACCTTAATGTAGAAGAGGGCTTGTGTCTAAAAATTGACTTTGATTCATCAAAATCGAACTTGTGTTTCATGCTACGTTGGAATAATTGCCAAAGGAATAATTAAACCTTCACCTTTCAAATTGGTTTCCTCTTACGGGATGAATTGTTGGATGTTTTTTTGAAAGCCAATAAAGGTAGATGTGGGTGACAATCAAAATTTGCCATGAATGCAAATTAAAATGAAAAGTTGAATTTGTTTTGGACAAGGCAAATCCAAGAATTCAAATTTTGTCATGTGTGCAATTACTTCAAGCCATTTGCCTTGAATAGTTAATAACATAGGTTCATCATTGGTTGTAATAGAACCATGAAGATAGTTTAAATTTTGAATTATTGATTTTGAACAACAAACATTATAATGAACACCACCAGTTGGAAAAATGATGATATCTGGTACGTGACAATTTCCACATATTTTTTGAAATGGAGGTGTAAACATATTAGCTATGGATAACACCCTGGTCACTTGGGAAAAAAAGACAATATGTTAAAACATAAAGGTAAATGAATATGAACATAAAAAAGGTAAATGTTGAAAAAATGTGGATCAATAAAAAAAAGAAATCAAATCATGCACACACATACACATGATATGTAAATGAAAAGAATGAAATGCATAATAAGTGCACTATAAAAGATGTTATGGAATGTAATGATTTAAAGAATTAATACTTAAGGAAAAGACAAAGAACAAGATAAATAATAATAAAAGCAAAAATAATAATAGGAAAAAAAAATTATCCCCCTTTCTTTCAAACCATATATCTCTTTCATTTCTTATTTGTTTCAAAAGATTTAAAAAGCCATGGGTAAGAAATTTGAAGCTCTAAAAATGATCTTTGAAAAGAAAATGCATTAAACCAATGTATATACATCTTAAGCTTTAAAATATAAATCATGTTTTGGTGCTTAAACTTTACATTCACTGCTTTCACTTCCATAAACCATATCTTGCACATTTAAAAAGTAATTCTAGTGATTTTTATGACATTAGATGCCCCAAGAAAAGGGCTACAAAATCTTTTCAATGTTGAAAGGCCATGGATCAATGTGGAAAATTTGATAAAACTTTATTTACAAAGGCTTTTCACATACATGTTTACATTACCATATTGAAATTACAATAGGTTTTTTTTTTAATAAACACATTCCAAACATGTTATCCCATATTCTTTACCCAAAGAGAAATTCCAATGAACTATATAAAAACAACCTTTTCACTTTTACTAATAACATTGTACTTTATGTCTAGTATGTGATGGAACATGGATTTTTGTTTTTTAGAGAATTATAGTGAAGAAAAAGTCATTTCAATGCAATTTTACTTTCTGTAGGCCATTCTAGTAGAAAAGATTATGTTGTTGTGCAATTCTCCACTGCTCAATGAGCAAAGAATCAAATGGTCACTTTTAATTTTTTTTGCGCATTAGAATTGGATGTCCTCTCGATTGTCCTTTTCTAAAAAAAGTATTTTGCGTTGAATGGTGTAATCAAACTTTTTCTTAATGTAGAACATTCTACATTGATTATGGTACTAAGAATTGTAGTGTACCATAAAACTATTAGTATTTTTAACCATAGATTTTTGGTAAAAGCATAAAGGAATCATGTTATATCACAATGGCAAGTGTATATTAAGTGGTTAGAAACTACTATCCTTGTGGTAGGATGATTCAAAGTTTGAACTTTGAATCTATTAGACAACTTGTTGAATACATGAACTTATGGGTGAAAGTGGTAAGGGGTAAGTCACCTTAATTTTATAAGTTCATTTTATTCTATTACTTTGTTTGTTTTTTAAACATTGAGTATCCTTCCACCTATATTGTGCATTTCCCAATTGGAACATGTGTTTTGAAATTTTAGATATTTTAAAAAGTTCACAACATTGTATTTTGATGTTGGGCATGTTGCATGTGATTACTATTTTTAATTTCTATGTAATCTGTACAACATGTGATCTTCTTGATCTAGGAGTGCACAAGGCCAAGCTAGAAGGAGATCAGTTCAACATTGAAACTAAATAACAGCTTGACATCAAAAAATATAAAGGGTAGTGGCCTTGAATAAGAAGAGTCAAGCCAAGAACCATCTTTAGACTTAGCTTAAGACTTGTCTCTTTAGCATTAGTTGAAATGACCCAAGGCAAACAACTTACAAACTAGGGTGAGAATGACAATTGTTACAAAGTTTTCAAGGGCATTCAAGGAGATTTTACAATGTAGTAAAGCCTAAATCCAAGAAGTAGATGAGTTGAAGCCTAAAGATCAACAGAATACGGGCATTCATAAAAAAAAATATGTTGGCTCCTCTGTTGCATACTCTGCATTTTAAGTTTATTCAATTGCCCAAGTTAAGCATTCACAAAATGATTGTTTTACAAATTCTGTAATTGGGCCAGCACTAACATTGGCAATAAAGGCATCAAAGGATGTGATCAAAGATGTCAAAGATGAGTTTAAGTTTTGAAGAACAATTTGAAGTAATAAGAAAGTACATTGGCCCTCTCAACACTTGACTTTGGTAGGTAATGCCATATTTTAACAAGATGTTCTTTTGATGAAGTCTTTGTGTTTATGGTCTATTGACAAACTAATTCATGACATTCAACATTTAAAGTTAGATTTGTGTAGACTTGCTAAAGAGTAGAAGGCGCTTCAAGAAACCAAATAATATGGACCAATTGACTATGACTTTCCTCCACTTGCATCACAACAATCTTGTTGGATTAACAACATCACCACAAAGGTAAGTGCATGTCCTTTTTTATACATAATAATCCTATAAGTTCAAAATTCATAATTTGCTATGAATTTTCCAAAAACATTATTGTTATGGTATTGACAAGTAGCTTGATCTTGGTGAGTGAGCACATGCAATTTTGGAAGCTTAAAATGTTGTTAAGGGAATTGTGGTTCTAATGGAGTAAATTGATATTGGTGTCACCATCTTAATATTTGGAGTTGTCTCTATTTTTAGACATTTTCTACCTTGTGGCAAGTGATGGCAGTTATACTATTCTCCATAGTCTCAAACTAAGAAGATACATTTTGTCATGTTATAACAAGTGAGGTATTTTGTTTAGTCACATCACTCATTTTGTGTTATGGCAACTTTTGGTATGCAATATTGGTTAAGACTTTAGCAAAACACTTGAGTAGAAGAAGTTGGAAAGTTGAAGGTAAGACCAAGATAATGCAAGCACATCCAATGTTAGTGTTTGATCTTAAATGTGTATATTAATTGTGCATTAAATTAGACTTCTTGAAAAAGTAGCTATCGATGTACACATTACACATGCTCCATGTTTTTGAAATCATAAATTTCTTGCATGAACAAGCACAAGGTTTTGAAGGTACATTGAAATCAACTCCCAAAGATCAAGCCTCGTTTGAGGTTTGTCACTTACTCTTTGTCCACCTAGATTAAATGTTAAGTGCATGTGTTTATGACCTCACATAGTCTTTTTCATTATGGTTTCAAGCTAATTTATGTCTAATAATGTTCTTGAAATGTTTACAATCAATACTTTTGTTATTCAAATGAAAGGTATGGTTTTGCCCTAAATTATGAGCTTGGAAATTTATTGGTCAAACTTAGTAATGGACAACACACATGATTCTTGTGTGGTATGCAAGACAAAGCGGTGGATGGAATGATTGTCATGTATGTTTAACTACTAAATTTGTGTGTTGAAATTATACATCCACTTGGGAAAAAAGCCCCATGGGTGCAATCACATTAATGCATACACAAATAGTTGTAACAAGTGTTTGGTTTTGTTTATCTAACATTTTTTTTAAAATTTAAAAACTCCAAATGGAATTGCTTTCACTTAATTTTATTTTCAATGTATTGGTATATATAATTTAAAAGTTTGAAATCAATTTAATGAATGAGAAATACCCAAAAGCCCAAAGTATTCAATGACTAAAGGGTGCAAGTGACCTATGCAAAACTAGGATAGTATGATAAGGCTATGACCTATCTTACCAAGTTGATATAGGTTGCACTGCCAAAACTAGTTAAGGTATCATAAGGTTTTATCCATGTTTTATTTCTCTAATCTTATTTTCAAACATGATTTTTTTGGACTCTTGTATAATCATTTGGTTTTTTTTTTCTTGGAGGAGGAGCTGGATTGGTTTTAGAAGAAAGATGTGCTATGGATGCCCTTTTATTTGGACAATCAACTCGATGCAAGGAAGCTTGCAAGAATTCGACCATGGCCTAGGTGTGGTTATAATCATTATGGATGGTGTTGAAAAAGTTCATTATTCCTTTCACTTAGGCATTTTACAAAGTTTTAAGTTCTAAACTTGACAACTTTGCACATAAAAAGGTCTTGACTTTGTGTACTAATGAAGTTTTTTTTTTCTTAACTCTTAACATTATTGCCCACATCCATCAAGTTTAATTTGGTGTGTGTCACATGCCTGCTTGACTGTATATTTGTTTTTCTTCAATGCTAATGAAGGGTGATGATGATATGGTGTGTGTGTAGTTGAAAACATTAGAGGGAATGTTAGTGGGACATATTACACAATGCATAATTGAATAGAACATTTATTGATGACATATTGTTTCTAACATTTCCTTTTGTGAGTTTTGGGAAAAAAATCCGGTTATTATGCATTTTGAGAAATGCATAATAACCTTTTTAAATAACAAAACAAATCACCCACAATCAAAAAGTAAAAAAAAATTGGAAACATTTTAAGGACATCATGAAAATTGGATTCAAAACACCTTTGACACCATAGAAGAAAACTAGTCAAAACTCCCTAAAACCACTGGAAAAAAAACTATTCAAACACCCTTAAAAAATCAATAAAATCACACCTTATTAGTAAACAAATTTATTTTAAAAACTCCTTGAGAAATTATTAGAAAAACCATGTGGTCCCATTGAATCTAATACACAAATTTGTTGTGAAAAATCCTTGAGAAATCATTAGAAAGACCTTATGGTCCCACTTTTCCTCGTGTGAATGAAATAGCCACTGTACATAAAATTGTAACAAATTGCCATTGAAATTAAAAGGGATTTCCACAAACTAAACGCAAAGTTTCGTGAAAATCTCTGTTATGCATTTTCCATTTCAATTGCTAACTTGAAATAATTCCAAGAGAGTTTAATCAATCAAACTATTATTTGAGCATCAAACTTGACAAACTTTGAAATCATTTCAATTATAGCTACCATCTTCAAAGCACATCAATTTAATTTTGTGTTTGAGTTCATTTTGATTTCATTTCAACATTGCAACATTTCAGCTTCATTATTTATGTGCTTTTCTATTCCTTAGATATGCCTCAAGTGTCACTCTTTCATTGGATCCTGAAAGTTTAGTACCTTCTAAATTAGCTTCTCCTTCATTATGTCATGCATCCATCCTATGTTGTGTGATGCCTTCTTATTCCACCTTGCAGATCTTCATGTCCCAATTGTTACATTAGTGCATTAAAATCAACATCCCTCCTAGCCAATACCATGTTGTACAACAAGCAACAAAATGTAACAACATAAAAAAGAAAGAAGGTATGTAGATTGTTTTTGACCAATAATTTTTTTAAAAAATTTCATTATCCCAAAGGCACTTTTCACCACACTCCTCCCCTTCAAAAAATGTGTGCCTAACAATTGCACTTTGCTTATGGGGGATCATGAGCCAAGGTAGAAGTGAATAACCATTATCCCCAATGATGTATGGGTGAACACCATCCTATGATCCTTGTTGAGGGTCAAAGAATCCATGAAAAGTTGCATTTCTATAAAGGCTAAAAACGACCACAGAACTTTCAAATCATTCATGGATCCTAGCAATCCCACAAAAACATCTCAAAATCATTTTTTGTGATCAACAATTACTTGCAACTACATGTTGTAAACTTTGGATTTGTAGGAAAAAAATTCAGAAATTCCTTTAGGTTTCTGAATATGATTTGTGTGCAGTCAATTGAACAAAAGGAAGGCCACACCAATCCTTGAAGCTTGCCATAACCCTCAATAGATCTTCATTGTGTGGCCATCAAATTTGACTCCTTACACAACATTGATATCAATAACAACTTCATGCAAGACCATATTCACGAAAGATTTGCTAATTGCAAACATTTCATTACATTGATGGTAATCAGCTCCATGGGCGAGCTTGTAAAGTGAGCATGCAACTTTGATGCCAACATGAATTGCACACCTATAATAACAAGCAATGCAACAACAAGCAAGAAAATGTAACATCAAGCAAACAATTGTTGTAACAGTAAATAAACAAACAAATTCAATAGCAAATAAATAATTGTTATAACAATAAGCAAGCAAATGCAACAACAAGCAAACAACAACATACATGTAGGAATTGTACACTTATAACTCGTGTCTCGCTTTTGAATCAAAGGCTACAACTTCTTCATGATTTGCAAAATGATTTTTCTGGTGACATGGAAATGTTCAACCCACCTCCTATTTTCATACTAAGTCATGAAGAAATTGGAATACCAAGTGGTGTTTCAAGCCTTGACCCAATTACCAACCTCCTTCGTCATTAACAAATCAACATTGCAAGAAAACCAAAAGTGATGCAAAATAGTATTGTCCCTCGCACATTCGACCAACAATCTAATACCATGTGCCATGAAATCTATTATTAAAAATGTAATCAACCTTATGGTTTCATCTTCAACCTCAAAGTTTACAAAAAAGAACTCCTATAACTATAAAACAATGTGAAGAAAAATAATTAGTAAGTCCGGTGGCATTGCCATTGCAAGCTACAACCAAACAAAAGAAAACAAACCAAAAAAGAAAGGAGAGTTTGAGTGGGGAATAGTCTTGCTCGCAAGTGCAATAAGTAGAGTAATAGAGTAAGCGATGAAAGTTGTGGAGCTCATAAAAAGCTTGAGCAAATTTGTGAAACAAGAAGCTTGAGCAAACTTCTAGTGCGTAGCAATGTGCAACAACAAAGAACTGACCAAACAAAAAGAGAAAGCTTCTAAAGGATGCAAAAAAGCGGAAAGCTTGAGTGAATTTGTGAAACAAGAAGCTTATGTGCATAAAAGCTTTTAAAAGCTTTTATGAGGAAAGTTGCACAACGAGTGAGTTTAACTTCAAGGTGGCAAGGGTATGTAGCAAAGGTGTGTGACAAGGACTATTTTTTGTCATCATAAGCATTACCACGCCACTAACTTTGGGCCGCTTCTTGAATGTGGTAGCATTTTGGAGCTAACCTACCTATGTGCACATACCAAAAAAATCAATCCATTTAAACAAAGATAAACAAAAAAGTTACAACCTATCAACTAAGCTTATCATGATTACCTACCACTGACCTGACGTCTAATTTTGGCCTAACTTTTAACTTTAACTAATACTCTAACTTAAGGTCTGAACGTACCTTAAGACTTAAACCTAGTTATCATGAAAATTTTATGTTAAGATAACATTCACTTAACATTACTGTAACCCATTTAACATTGGGTGTCATCTAAAATGCCACCTAGATTTTAATTTAACACTGACTTAACAATAAGTGTGAATGCACCATAAGGGTTGTAATGTAGCATAAGTAGATCTAAACTAAAGTAAGTGAGTAAGATGTGACAGAATCAGCCCCTGGTGACCAATTCTGCCCTTTAAGAGTAATTGGAAACCTTGCCATCTAACTGAGCTTGAAAACCTGGCCGATCAGCAGGAGTGGATCTTAACATACCTAGACCTACTACCAGGCTCGCCCAATGAGCCTACCTGGCAGAATGTACCATTCACAACCCATTCTTTGTTTAAAGGATAGCCCATTCTCTGGGCGTTAAAAGCCAGAGAACACCAGGATTAGTCCATGGAACCATTGTTCAATGGGCACTCCGGCAGAATCTGTAGCAAGTGCCAATTTGGCCTCCTAATTCCCTCGCCAGGGAGCCAGAATTGACATCTGGTGCTTTTCTCACACTGGGGTAAAGATCTGTTGGGATTGGCAGTCAGACAAGCCTTTATTCTAATTGGCTTAATTTTGTGATTTGGAGGTTTTCAATCACCAAAAGTGATAAGTAAAAAAAGATATTAAAAAATGACCAGATTTCTATATTTGGTTTTCAGCGTGTAGCCAAAAATTTAAAAGAATGATTAAAGATCTATAGTTGACATTTTCTTTATAGCCAGATTTGGCTAAATCTTCATAGGGATGATAGAAAGTTTTTTCTACTTCTACCTATGGACGATCGCCACGTTTGGCTAAATCTTCCTAGGGATGATAGCGAGTTTTTTCTGCGTCTTCCTATAACGATCGCCACGTTTAGCTACAAAGGAAAATTCCAAAAAAACCACTGACTCGCAGTTACCGGCAGGACAGACCGGCAGATTATATCTGGGCCACTGTAACCAGTGGACATTGACAGACCAGTCTGCCTGTGGGCACAGAGAGAGGGCAGACTGGCGTCTGCCTGTAGCAAGACAGAGAACGGACTGGCAGATTTATCTGTGGGATGCGGTGGCCAGAGTGAAGCATCACCCAACAGCGCACCATCCACTATCCCCATCATCACTTAGTTGTAGATGAATCTCAACTGAGTTAATATCTGGTTTCACCTTTGTAACCCAGACAGTAACCAGTAGTAGGTCCTATATGTAGGTAGATAGGTAAGAAGGTAGGTGATTATTATTATTATTATTATTTAAAAATTTTAAAAGAAAATAGGTAACAAAATAGATGATTATTAGGGTTAAGTAGATGGTTTATACATGGGTAAGGACTCTTCTTTCAAGCTACCTACGAACAACTGTTGTTAATAGGTAGGTAATAAAAAAAAAGAGCAATTGAGCTAACCACCATGGTGAGCTACAGAACTGGAACTCAACAGGAAACTGCTTCCTGTCCACTTACAGTCCACCCTGTATGGTGCACTCGTGGGTGCTGGTTCACGCTGGCCAGATGCAGGAACTAATGGACGGGACCAGATATAGTCTCCTTTGGCTAGCCATTTGGTGAGCTCTGGCATTTTCTGTCTTGTAATTTTTGTTTCAATGACCTCTTGACTGAACACCCCTTGCAGACTCACCTCCCATTCCCACAGCTGATTTGTTACAAGCATTTTGGTAGTTGATGAGTCAAGAGCTTCCACTATCAACACCTAGTTTTTGACATCTGGCTTGTAACAATTCAACTTGGATTTCAGTCCTCTCCTTTATTTGTACTTCTCCAAACCCATGCCTTCATTAATTATGTTCAGCAATGTTACATCAAAGGCTGAAATTTTTAACTTTAAAACTAAAAATAAGCAAGATTTTCATGTTAAAGCAGGAAAATATGGAGCCAGAGAAACTATGGAAGTTAAGAGTTCTTATATACACTTGCACCACTTGCAGATGGGGAGCAGGATAAGACAAGAGAGATAAATTCCATTGAGATAATTCCTCTGTTTTTGAGGTTTTACATAACAACCCCAATAATTTGGAAGTACATGGGAATTCAAATTTGCTTAGAGCCCCCACACACTTGGAGCTGCCCTTGTAGCACTTGTTATTGTTATCAGGGCTGTTATCAGGGCTGTATGTAAATTTAAATTCCACTACTTCTGTTGCCTACTTTCTTGCAAGAATCCACAAACCCAACATATATGTGAAAGAGGACAAGAGGGAACACAAGTACAGGAAAATCATGTGCAAAGATAAAAATGTTAAAAGCATAAACAATAACGAGAGAATTTGATACTCATTTACAAAAATCATAAACTTTATTGATGAGAGCACAAGAACATTGAATCCACCTAGAAAGAGCCAAGGAAAACAAAAAATTGTAGACTCAAATTCTTTACAAATCAAGGAAATGAAACCTAATTGAACCAATTGAGAAAGTTCTTAGATCTTATCACAAGCATCAATGCAAAGAAAGTTGAGCATAAGGTTTATTTGCAAGTTATTGATTCCACTTGAAACAATATAGAAATGTTAGTCACAAAATGGAAGCACATTTCAGAAGCAATAATGGCCAATGTTCATTATGACCATGACTATGACAAACCAGTATGCAAGGATAATGGGGGGCCTTTTTATGAATACTATGGAAAAATACACAATTATATCAGTGGTATTGGACACAACGAAAAGTATTGGGACATTTTTGCAAAAAACAAGGTGATTGCATAGAAACTTGAACAAATTATACTTGAGTTTGTTGACATGTTCATGCTCATAGGGGTATATGCATACTAGGCTAGACCAAAAATGGCAATTCAAGAGTCCATTTTTTGTGATTTTGGGGTGATTTGACCACAAGGGATGGAAATAAATTTTGTTGGATCACACAACAAGGTTAATCTTATTTGTTCATATGCATTCAAATAATTTATCAATTCAAAATGTTCATACTTGTAAATAAATGGCATGTGTCACTTATGGTCATTGATTTCTCATAAGAATAGTGCAATGGACCTTTTCTTGCAATACTTTCAAATCATGTATCTTTGACAATCCCATGAAAGAGTCAAAGTTTTTGCAATGTGCTTCTAGAGCTAATTTTAGTATTGCTTACATATTGATTGTACGAAAAACCCAAATGATCCATATGTGGTGTATTTAGTGTGTCATTTTTGAAGATCTATGGTAGCTATAACACACACACCTTCAAATGTTGTCAAGAGTGAAATTATGTGCCTTGAAAAGCTTTGCAAGGTTAAATAGCAAAGAGAACATGGTATTCACCCACATTTTGTTTTACCATTGTATGGCAAAGTGCCAAAATTAAAAGATGGTCATCTTCTTTCTTGTAAAGATCTTGTAAACAAGCATGGCCTTTGTTGTGAGGGTTTGAGCCCTAAGTGCATCAAGATTCCAAAGGATTCAAGTTTAGAAGATGTTTCAAAGGTTTTTCATCCTCTCATCAATTAAAATGTCTATAGTTATGTTCATTGTTAAAACCTTGTGTTAAGACAAAGGTTGAATCCTTGTTCGTGATCATTCATTAAAAACCTTGTTTTCTTAGTACAGGCTCATTTCATTTGGAATGGGAAGGGGCATTATGTGTCAACAAAATGGAAAGAAGTTGAATTAGGTAGCATATGCCAAATGGAAAAATGTTGAACATCAAAGGCACAAGTTGTGTGCATCTATGAAGGTAATCTTTTTACTTAATAATGATGAAAGCAACAATGAAAATATAATGGAACATGAAGACATTTGAAGTCAAGCAACCCAAGGAAGAAGTAAGTAAATGTCTATTTTGCAAAGGTCATGAATTTCTACATTTATGTTTAGATTGCAAATCAATATGCTATTTGTCATTGAAATGGTAACATGATTTGTTGGGTTTTGTCATTTATAGAAGTTATCCTAAAAAAATTGCTTCAAATACATAAAGTTCACTAAACATTTATTGAAGGAGGTAGAAGAAAAAAGTTCCTTGGTGCAACAAGCTAAGAAAGTCATTGTGATGGTGAACATGCAAGCTCACAACCAAATGGAAGGTCGCAATAATCATCTTAATGAAAGCCAAGAGCAATTAAATACATTTCTCATAAAGTTTGAGGGTTTGGGTGAAGAGCAATCTACAACTAATGCAAAAAAGACATTGTAAAAGAAAATTAATGCACAATGGGGTGCAATGAATGCATTTTAAGCCTTACCATTGTAAGAAATGTTGAATATGATCATGTGTCAAAATAGTCAAATGAAAAGGCTAGTAGACTATTCAAAATAGACCAAAAAAATCACATTTGTAAAATGTCATCAAAATGGTGTGTGGGTGCTTGTAAGAAGGGTTCAAAGAGGTTTGTTAAAATCATCATTGAGCATCTCACTTCCTTCACAACTTGTAAGTTCACAAGTGATGGGTTTATCTAAGCTTGCATTTGGGAATATATTTGTTCATTTTATGGTTTAAGGTTTGAACCAATATGGGCAAGGAAGGTAGTGTTTTGTAAACACATGTATCACCCATGGTGTACAATAGTTCACTTCAACACATTTCCAAAGTGTGTAGATCCATTGTGTGCAAAAGTGATACATGATAGTTGGTGAATCTATAGTGGTATTAAAAAAACCAATGTTTAACAAAGATTTTAAATGTGAAAAGCATAGTGATGTTTATTATGGTGTGGTTAACAACCTAGGTGAAATCCTTTGCAACTTTTTCATTAATGTATAAAGAAGAGTTTATTTCATTAATGTAAACTCCTTGTAGTCTTTACGACGAAATTATGGTCAATTGTTTTCATAAGGTTTTTATGTTATTGTTAACTGGAGACATTAAATGTACACATATTCATTGTACATAACTTTGATGGCTACGCAATGTGTGTGTGTGGAAATATTTGTCCCTAATGTCATACTTCAAATGTATTGGAAATTTGCAAAATGAACTCCATGAATGCAAGATGGACTACAAAACATTTCAGTAGTGTATGTGAATACATAGTGTCTATAGATAGCAATAGTTCTTGATTATTTGTACATATTTGTTTATTGAGTGTCAATGTACTAATGTGTTAATGCATGGATGCATAGTGCTTTGATATTAGTATGTGCAAATATATTTTTACCATAGATAATATTTCTTGAGTTATTGTGTACATGTTGATTAAGTTTAAATGTATTTATGTATTCATGGATGGATGCAAAGTACTATGATAGTCTATGTGAGTATAGATTTTCTCCATAGATAGTGTCTCTTGAATTTTTGCATACATGTTTATTGAGTTTGAATATATTTATGTGTTAATGAATGAATGAAAAATGATTTTGATAGTTTATATGAGTATATTTTCTCTTTAGATAATGTTTCTTGAGTTGTTGCATACATGTTTATAGAGTTTAAATGTATTAATGTGTTAATGGATGGAGTGCAAAATGTTTTTGCAATTTTCATTCAAGTACATAGCCCCTATTATATAGTTGAATTGGTGATTTTTTAATATATCATGTCTTGCAATTTTAATGGAGTTTAAACCTTTGTAGTATTTGATTTGACATAGCATGTTTAGTGTGTATATTTCAAATATTAACTTATGTATGTAAGATATGTAATTTTAACTTGTCCACTCTATTTATATGTTGTGGGTATTTTCTATGTAGGCTTCTTTCCCATGAATCAGTAGAGTGCCTTTCAATCTCATACATAAATACAAATCCATCAAGGGAAATGTTTGTTGTCTCCCACCCTTCAAGCACAACTCATACCCACATTTTAAATGTTAATTCAAGTGTGGGTAGTTTTCGTGTGAAAGCTTTGCCCAAGGAGACAAAAAATGATGAAATCACAAGTTCAAATAAACATAGAACAACGAAGCTTGCAATTTCTAATTAGAGAAAGGAGGAAGCTAAACAATGCGCCAAAATTCAAAATGCAAAGGAGGTTCTAATGAAAGTTCCAAATGTTGAAACCAATAATGAAAATCTAGATGATCTAAAGGAGGAGAATGAAGAGCCTAATGCTAAAAATTAATGAACCTCCATTAAAAAAGAATTATGCTACTAGTTTTTAAAAACCCATTTAAAAGGTAGTATTAGGATTAAGAAATTGATATCACAATTAAAGAGGGGAGGCAACATGAAGAAGCCCATAAATTAAAAAGTTTCTATTGCAAAGACTACATGGGCTACACAAGTTCATAATCATAGCTGCAAAAGAAAAATTATTTAGTGTTTTTGAATAGCAATTTGGAAGTTGAAACTAATTCATAGCAATTTTGAAATTGATTTTATTTTTAAACAACACAATTAGTCACCTACTAAATGTAATAGTGATTTGTAAATTATTTTTTTAGTGCATTGTTGTTTTGACAAGGCTCAACAATTATCACATTTTGACAAACTTGATCCCATAGCTAATCAAGTGAAGACATTACCCTTGATACTTTTTATGTGTTGCATGATTTTCCAATGCCACTTCTCATATTTAATCTTCTTTTCTTTCTTTTGGTAACAAGACAACATCCAAGGGGATATGTGAGAAGAGTCATTATAGACCTTACAAGGGATCAACAACTAATAGATGGACATGGAATAAATGCATTTAAACTACTATATTCCACATTTGGGATATTGATAGACCTAATATTTTAGATTTTTCACTCCTTAAGGTTGTTTAGATCAACAACTTTCGACTAACTTTTATAAACTTACCTTTAACTTTTTTTTGAATTCAATTAATAGGTTCAATATCAAAGCTATTGACAAGTCCTTCACATTATTGATTTTTCACATTTTGATATGGCTATCTAGATCAATCAAAATTTATTCCATTTCAAGTGTTTGAAGGTTTTGTTCCATTTTAGGTGTCCCAAAGTTTCAAATGTTTAGAAAAAAGTAAAATCACAAATGTATTCATTATTGAAATTACTATATGTTTGACATTACATTGACCTTTTGCATATTATTTAACTAAGACTTATCTAGATCATTTGATTTACATATGATTCATAATGTTTTATCATGGTTTAATCTATTTGGCTACATTATGGAAATGTTTTCTTGCATAGGATCTAAAAGCCCTTATTTGGTATATTCAAGGTTTCTAGCACAATATTAATTAAGGTAAAAACATAATCAAAGGAGCCACCCAAGTGAGTGGACACTTTTAAAAATTACATTTTTGTCTGTTTGAAAAATCACAAGGAAAACATAATAGTTTGGATCATCATAAAAAGAATTTAATTTTTTTCATTAATTGCAAAGTTACATGCTCGAAACTTAACACAAATAAAAAATGTTGTTTGCATGTTCAAAGCATTCAAACTTCAAAAATGAACAATTTTAATTGTTTTCAAACATTTTTTTTTTCTAACAAATGTGGACCATTCCTTCTAAAAATTGGAAAGGATTTTAATATTGATGATTATAAGGGCAAAAGGACTTGAATTGATAAAAAATGATTTATAACCAATTTGAGCACATTTGGTTCAAACATGTTTTTGACCTTAAAATTTATGGATTTTGAAATTGTGGCCTTAACAAAATTATTCATATTTATCTGATATAGGGCACAAATGCATAATATATATGATATAAAATCAAATTTTAGTCAAAACATATTTATATCTAATATGCAATGTCAAATTAAGTATCCAAAATATAAAATTTTAAGTTATAAGCCAACATGTAAATGAGACATGTCACGTGCAATCCTTGGAAAATGACTTTTACCTTTGTGCCCTTGACTCCTTTTACCATGTTCTCACCCATTAGGCATCAACACAAATTTTTAGATGTGATGTTCATATTTTTTTGAAAACAAATATGATTGTATTTAGTATTCAGGTTACGTTTAACAAATTGATTGACATTAAATTAAAACTAACATTATTGACTTTGCATATTCAATTTTATAAGCTTGCTCTAAAAGTCTTGCAAAGGACTTGAAAGCCCAATTTGTTAAATGAATTCAACGTTTCAAGTTTCCTAAATTTCCAAGTGTTTGAAGTCGACATGAAATGACAAATTCAACATGAATCCAACATAGGAGAAGGTATGACTTTAAATATATCTCTAATATACAACTTTTTTTTGAATTTTTTTACAACTTACAATAAACCAACCAATTAATTCCAGCTCTACACAACATTTTAATAACCTACCTCCCTCTTTTATTATTATTTTCCAAATCCAAATAACACAAGTTTGTCAAGTTTATCAATCCCTCATATATATTTTTAACCCAAAACATTTTTTTTCAACCACCCAAAACATCATCTTCATGTTTGAATCATATAAGTTTCTACTCATTTCACTACCACCTTACCTCTTCAATCAAAAAAAAAAACACACACACACACACACACACACAAATAGATACTCAAAACCTGTAGTTTGATTCCTTTTATTTCTCCCTTTTCATGTCATTCACCTTACCTCTTGTTTGTCCTTTTCACCCTCCTCCCCTAGCCACCATGTCACCTCCCTTTTGCTCTCCAACAACAATAGTTTGTTTCCCCAAAGCTCCTCTTCCCTCAATAATGATTCTACACTCCCTTTCCCAACCCCCTTCCTATTCTTTTCAAAATCATAAAAGCATATAAAGAAAGAAAGAAAAACATTTGCTAAAACCTATTAAGGCTGAGTAAATTCAAAATGAAGTTGCCCAATTCTAACATTTTGATTTATCCTAATACTCATTGTGTTAAGAATCCAAGCCAATTTTCCAAAGCAAAAACATGTTGTATACACCCAAAATGTCAAAATAAAATCTTGTCGTCCAAAACTTACCACATATACACCCCAAATTGGTCAAAAAAGTTACATGAAGTTTAAAATCCAAATAATCAAGCTCCCTAGTCCAAAACTAGACTAAATAAGTCATCCTAACTAGAAATTCTAAGCCTAGGATATCTTCCACCTAATACCCATGCACAACATTATCCCCCCTTTTCAAATGAACTTCCCATCCTTGTCAAACACCTAAGCTATGATTGCCTTTGCAAAAATTTAGAGATTGTCATGTTCTCATCTTCTTCCTCCCCTTCCTCTAACTCTTTTAGTATCTAATTAGAGATCATCATGTTTTCATCTCCTTCCCCCTCCCATTTTGATTTAATGTTAGGAGTTCTTGGATGAAAAATTATTATCATTCCTTGCACTTTATTGTCATCTTAATGAGAATATTTTAAACACCCATATGGGTTTCAATTAGTGTTTGCAAAACAACGATGGCATTGCAGTACCTTAAGCATTTTGGCATTGTCCATTGAAATTTCCAAAACAATGAGAATATTGCGTTTTGCAACAGACCCTTAGTTTAAGTCTCTACTTATATGATAATTAATAGTTTTATTATGTACCTCAAATGTAGGTATTTCAATGTGCATTTGCACACCTATTGCAATACATGTATTGAAGGTTCAAGATTTATTATCATTAGAGGATGAAGTGAAGGATGGCAAGGTTTTTTTCAATACCCACATCTTACAATGATGACATCGGGGCTTTCTGTCACAATAATAAGTTGAGTTCATCACTAGTCCATAGGAAATAGTTGTCACAAGGTAGGGCCATGTCAATGTGTAAAAGGTTGGTAGATAGGTAGGTGCAAGTAGATTGTTTCAGGTAAGTAACTAGGGGAAGTACTCTATACGTAAAAGGTAAGTAATCTGTACATAATGGGTAGGTAGTCAATAGATTAGTAGTAAGCAAGCAGGTAGGTTAGTTTTAAGGAGGGGAATAAAACATATTAATTTTTATTAAAAAATGCAACCACAGATAGACAAAGCACTAGATAGACTAGGTACCTATTTTAACTCAGGGTGGTTAGTTGGGGACAAGAACCCAATGAAGAAAAAAACCTTGTCTAGCCAGCATGGTCCAAAATGGTACACTGGTGGATACTGGTTTATTGCAGCCAGATTACTTTTGTCCAATGCAAATTAATTTGTCCAAAATCTCTTTCACCGTTGTCCTCCCTATACAGTAAACTATAGGTTGCATGAAGAGAGCATAATTGTATTGGCTAATAGGGTAGGCCAAGCTAGAGCAACCGTTTTACAACTTGCTTCCATAACAAATGGCCTGATAATTAGTTGACAGGAGGGCACTAGAACATTTATTACATGAAGTGTATATCATGGCCTCTATCATCTGTCACAGGCCACAAGTTATGAACCATGATGCAAAAGGTCAGGTCTTAACTTGAGCAGAGTGTGTAGTACATGTTACAACTTATTACTACCTAATATCAAGGGTCTTTTGAAAAGGATTCTGACAAGTTGCCTTAATGGCTGCTGCCAACACCCCGCCCTCAGCAGGCAGCCGAAATCAAAATTCCAGTATACCTATGTTTTGGACCTAGAAACACAAAACAGACTACGGTGTTAAATTATACTGCGAGTCTGGCGAAAGAGGAGGCCAGCTTTGAAGCAATCTGACGATCTTGCCTCTGAAAGTTCTTCTAGAATTTTAAAGGTTTTCTTAGAATTCTAATGCAGTGGTGGTACTCAGAATCAAATGTAGGTTGAAAACTGGCCAAATTTTCACCCCCGAAAAAAGTTATAGCTGTGAAACAGTAACCTCATGACAATTTCCAGCTTTTCCACTCATTGCAGAATTGCCCCACCTTTTGATCTGGTCCTTTTGATTTTTCTGGTGTTCTATTGTTACAGTAAATAAATCAATGTATTTTTGCTAATTTATATTGATTGAAGTCTGAACCAGCAGTTATTAACCTTCGTAAGGTTATATTTAACCTGTGTAATAGTGAACTTGGACCCAAAGAAATTTTGGTTTTTGTTAAAGGACAGGAAATTTTTAATGTCTAGAAGAGACCCCAAAAAATTCTGGTTCTTAATCTTTGCCATGGTATCACTGTAGGCGGTGGTTCGCCCAAGCCTAAATTTTCAATCATAGTAGACAAAAGTCAAATGTATGTAGGGTCATTTCCACCACATACAAGTTCAATCAAGCAACGGTAGCATGTTAAGTCAACTGGGAGACACAACACGTAGCATATGTTCTTTTGTTTCGCCCCACTTCTGTAATGTCTTACTTGATTGTTCTTTCAAAAACATCAATAATAACACAAAGTACTTCAATACCTTCCCCAACACAAATCGTATTATTTTTAGAAATCATGAAATTTTCAAATTTTACTTTTCTCAAAATAATTTTTTTGTGAGGAAGATGAATTTTTCTGTAAAATAAATTTCAATTATTATGCAGACATGCGCTGCAGTTGCCCCTGTACTACGATAGTTGTAAAAATGACACTTTGGAATAGATTTTTTTTTTTTTTTTTTGGGGGGATATTTATAAACAATTTTGAAGGCAAATTATGCCACTTTTCAAGCTTCCTTAAATTGTAAGAATTTCGTGAAAGCTGACCTTGCTATCATTCATAATCTAACACAATTGTTAATTGTCCTTTTCAGTGATTATAATTTGACATAATCATCAATGTCCAAAATTGTAATCCTCCAAAATCATTTACATACAAGAATGGGTGCACCCTCGATGACTTTGTGTCCATAGGCTTCCTTTAACAAGCTTGCCTACCGGCTTACTCTATAGAGCCATCAAGGGCTTGCCCATTCCTTACTACATAATGATATTTTTATTAGATCATTCACCCCATTTCACCATTATTTCACATTATAAGTGTTCTTCAATTTTGAAGTGGCCATGGTTTTCATCATGTTCATGCACATATTGAACCACCTTTTGAAAGCATTGAATTCTTGATGTTGAATCACACAATTTTTCTCATTATTCTGAATCCAATTATGTTTTGAGCAAACTTGTGCCCACATTGCGAACAATTTCTAGCACAAATTTTCAACTGTAATTTGGACAACATGAAACCAACTGAAAGTTTTTTGAGTGACTGGGTCTTTCATCCGACCTAGACCATTATGAGGGATAAGGGGTTAAACATGATCAAATCTCACCAGTTCAGCAAATTTGTTCCACCCCCCTCCCCCCAAAAGAACTCAAAATGAAAGATTATGATGGTGTTAAAGCAAATGACAAAATTTTGAGCCTCCATGCAATTAAAGATTGCAATTATTTTTGGCCATTGTGGATCTTCCCAAAATTTTGTTAAATGGAGCTTGAATTGCCCTCTTTCTAACATATGTTCAACATGCTACATGGAATAAAATCATAATATGAAAATCACAAACTTTAATTTTTTATTTTACATTTTCAATTGGGTTGCTTGTGAAACATATCATATATTCCTCAAAGGTGGCATGCACCACTCATGCAACATTAACCATTTTTGCAAATACATGATCAAGATTTTGGTTGAACCTCTTGAACATTTTGACTAATTATGAGGAAGGTACTGTTTCCTCATTCTAGATCCATTCATGGGTCACATGTGGCATGATGAGTTCATTCACCAAGAATCAGGGTTTTTATTCAATTTTGTGAACTTAGGAGGATGCGTGATCATCCATAACAGGACTTAGCCAAATTTGGCTCCAGGTCAAAAAGGAAAATATGTTTTTAAGAACCCCAATAGATTTTTGTGACATACTAAAACCTAGCATCTAAATTTGTTGATTTCAAATATATATATATCCTTGAAATATGGTTACTTTGAGGCACTTTTTCCCCCAAAAAAATCCTTGGAGTGAATCACAACCCTTTTTCCTCAGTTGCCAAGTGGCAACATGCCACCACAGAATAAAAAAACGCTACCAAGAATATGTTTGATCTTATTGAAAGTTTGAATTTGAAGTTGTAAGTTTCACTCAACTTTTTTAGTAAGATTTCAACTAACAAATCATAATCAAAATTTTCATCCGTTATAGAAGGTGATTTGCTTTATTCTTCTACATTTATTTATTATATTTTATTGTTGTTAAACTTGTGGATAAGCATTGGATGCAATATATAGCAACATACAATAACTATGACTTCTTGAATTTTTCCATTAGCATATTATATTCAATTTGGTGGCATGAATTCTATAAAAGTACGTGGTGTGGCTTTTGTATTCACCAACACATTGATGGATTTCTACAAACTAAAACCTTTGACATAAATACTTCCCATGGACGTCACAAATGTTAGACATGCAAGTCAATAGGTCAAAATCCAACACCAATAAATTAGGATAAATAAAATGTGCAACACAAACGTCATCAACTTTCTTGCTACACATAAAAATCCACACAACCTTTAACATTTATAACTTAACATTAAAAATGATTTCACTTCGCAATATCATCCATCCATGAATGATCCAAACAACTTACATAAAGTTGGATGTCATCACCCTCACACAATCAAAACCTCAAAATGGAACCCTATTCCTAAATTTTCATTTGGACATTTCATAACAAGCCATAAATGTTTGTTGTTATATAAAAGTGGATTGCAATAGTTATTGTTTTTGTACCATAAACAATATGCATTCATGAAAAACAAATTATTTTTATCATGGAAATTTTATAAAAATGTAACAAGTAAGGTTTCATTTCCTGAACAAAGTTTCACAAATGTTTAATGGTGATCAGCTTCTTTCCTTTTTCACTAAACATTGTTAAAAGGTTAAAACCCAAGCTATCATTATTTTATGTTTTTTTTCTGACATTATGTGATATATATTTTTTCTTTCTCTTTTCTTGTTTTATGTTGTTTAAACAATTTTTCCTATGCACTAATATGCCAAGGTGGTTTGGAACAATTTCCTAATAATGCTATATATTGATGTTTTTTCACACATGCACATTCAACCATAATAAACATCATGTTATGACATTACAAAAGGTGATTTCACCATTATATCTTAATTCAATTCCTTTTTTAAATACATTATTTCTTGGCATTTGGGTTTGTAACCAAAATAAACTATGATAAGGAAAATGAGGAGTAGACAAACTTAAAAGCATGGCATGAACTATGAACTAAACTTCCTATTAAAACATGTGAGACATGCATGTCTAAGTGACCAAGCAAATGTGATACATACATGCACTCCAAACAAAACTATGTAATTTAAGATCATCACAATGATTAAAGGTGGTTTTAAAGACAAATCCACCAAAATTGGGAAAATAAAGTTGTTTATTTGATTAATGACATGATTATTGGACTACATGTTTTTTTGACTATTCTCAACGAATGAATTTCAAATTAATAAATGTCAATGGTTTGCATTTACAAGAGTTTGCACCAAACAATGAAGGAAACTTAGCATTGATGAAAATGAAAATTCTTTTTCAAAAGACAATAATTGTACATTTCTCCAAATTTGTAGGCCTAAAAATAAGAAATTACAAGCTTACTAGATTACTCTTCATTTGATGAGTTTCCAACAAAATCTTCATCTTCTTTTATGAATGGTATTTGCAATGCTTTTTCATCAATGTCCTCTTCATTATGTGATGACTTTAATGCATCATTATAAACCTTACTCCTTTGTGGTATTGGGGGCCACAACCCAAAAAAACCTTCATCACTCCCAATTGTCAATTGATTAACCTCCATCCTTTTGTCCTTTTCATTTTTCAAACGCCTTCTTCAAAACCATCTTCCAACTTGCTTCACAAGGATCATCAAAGAAGAATACTTGCTCCAAGTGTATAGGAAATGCAAAAAAACTTTCGAAAATGGGAGAATTTGAATGAAGATCATTAATGTGAATCCATACTCAACTTGTTTCATTGTTGTTCTTACCATTCTGTAATTGGCTTTGACCAAATTACAAAATAACACAATGACACACGTTGCTCCATAATCCAATTCAAGAATTTCTTCAACCCATACAACATATTCCAATTCTACTTTGATTGGATTGTTGATTTGTCAACTTGATTTACATATTGTGATGAAAGTGGGAACTATTCTAAAATGCATAATGACCAAATTAGTTTGTACCTCTTCAAATGAATGTGGTTTCCATATGCGTACATGGCTCGATATGATGTCACTTTCAATGCAAGAGGGAATGGTAATTGAATGGCTTCATGATAATTGAATGTACTTTCAAAATTTTGGATATATAATGTGCAAAATCTAATTGTTTTTTTCCATTGTGTACCTTTCAATCATCCTACCTTGAGGCCTTGTGGACATAAGTTTTCAATGCCTTCATGTACCTTTCCATGGGGTACATTTGTTGAGTATGCATAGGGCCACACCTTTGCCACTAAATGCACCATAAGATGAGTCATGATGTTGAAAAGAAATGCAGGAAATTCCTTCTAAAAATAACAAAGTGTGATTGTTGCTTCTTGTGTCAAGTCATTAATCGTACATGGATCAATTTTTTTGCACATAATTTTTGAAACACCTAGGTCATGCACATGACAATAAGTTGAAGACTCCTTGACATGAAGGTATGTATACAAAGAGAAAAAAATTGTTGCATAAAGACATGATAATCATGTGCTTTTAGTCCTTTCAACTTGCTTGTTTCCATGTGAATTCATTTCTTGATGTTCTTCAAATACCTTGTCAATGTTTTGAGTCCTTCTATGATATATATGAAAGTTTTCTTCTCTTCTAGGTTTAAAATATAAGAGGTAGCTAGCAATTTGAATTCCCCTTCTTTCTTCTTTGGAATTGACCACAATGCACTTCAAATATTCATCTTTTTATGTCTTTTCACATCAACATTGTGTCACCTTTTCTAAACATGATATTCATCACATTTTTTATGAGATTCTTTTCAAAATGCATAGCATTTAATATATGTGTGGCGTATACAATCTTGATTTGTAAAAGAAACACATGTGAATATAAATAAAACTAACCATAATATAAACAACATTATATGTATATAATAATCAACAATAATTTAATATATAACAATAAATACATAGTCATAAGAAAAAGTAAAATATTTTTACATCATTATACATGTAAACTTCAAATTTATTTAAATATGTAAAAACAAAATGAAAATATCTAAATATAAAATGAGTAATAAAAGTAAGGCACTTATATAACAAAATTGTTTCACACATTTAAATTTGAAAACTATGGTGAATTTATATATATATATTCATTATTTGTTTGAGAACTAGGTTTTATTGACTAAACTAATTGTTCCATTAATTATACAAAGTTTTTGTGTTAAACATACTCACTTGCCAATACTCAAGACTCCATAATGCATATTTGTGTTTTCATTCCATATTTATGTATTGGATCAGCTATTGGCCTATGTTCACCTCCTTCTTTGATCCACTCCAAGCAAAAAAAATTAATTCAAAGTTTTTTTTAAAGGAAAATAGGTCAAAGAGTTCCTCTAGTTTCCAAGTTCTTGTCAAACCAACATTTATTTCAATAATAAAGATGTGTGTGATGAAGTTTACGCCTATGACTTATGTACACCATCTTCCTCATATTTATGGAATATCAAGCCATTGTTTTGGGGTCACAAGTCAAGCATCCCTTATAACCTTTAGTCACACATCCTACTACAAATCCATAAGCAGGAAAATCATGAATTTTCCACATGAGTATTCTTCAAAGTTTGAAGTGTGATTGCCATCCTTAGTTGACACATCATATGTGGTAACTCATGTCCATAACTCTTGTAAATCTTCGATCAAGGGTGCCTATATGTCTCCATATTTGCATCTTTCATTGATTCTTTTCCAAGGATTATGAAGGCCAACATGACAAATTTTATTTGTCACTAGGCATGGTGGCAAATTGTACATGAGTAGTAACATTGGTCAAGTTGAATGCTTGAGATTGAAATCACCAAATGGATTCATCCCATTAGTAGGTAAAGCAAAACAAATTTCCTTGGGTTTTGGTTGAAATTTGGCCCCATAACATCAATTTGTTTCCATGCATTGGAATCAATCATGGATCAAATCATGTGCCCATTGTCCAATGATTTTTTGGCATGCCATTGCATAAGTTGGGTTGTGCTCTTGCATTGATACATTTTAATCTTCAATCAAAGAATAGGAAGGAAATGGCAAAACACTTTACGAGGAACTATCATTAAACCCTCCACATATCAACCGGATTAACATATCGAACACACATGCAAGTCCTTCTTCTCTTTATGGTACAATATGCATCCTTGTTCACACGCATGGATTGATGTGTAATTAAAATTAAAATTACTCACCAATTTTGATGTTTCATATCTTGATTTTGGTATCATATTATTCTTAGGAAAATTTTCTAACCCAATTGACCAAAACAACTCATCTTGGAAGGTATTGATTACTTGGTGAACAATGCAAGCATTAAAAAAAATTAACACGCTTGATAAGTGGTTATTCTTGCTTTTATTGCAAGTTTCAAATAATGGTGTCTCAGCCTCCTTCAATAACATCTCCATTTTTTCATTAGCAACTTCTTCACCTTTCAAAATTTCCTCATCATCACGTGGATTGGTCTTTGGAGCTTGTGCACATTCTTCATGAACTTCATCACATTGACCAAATCTTTCTTCTATCATATGAACACAATTCATAGATCAATTTAAATATGTTGCCCTTTTTTGATGTGGGCTTAAATGTGACCACGCCTTCCTATTATATATGGATCACATTGAAATGGTTCCAAAGTAAGGTCTTCACCCTAGTGATTTGCCAATTGCATTACAATAAGGACATAAGTTAGTAAATTTTGAATATGTCATATAAAACAAATATACAATTGCATATGAAATTACATGTTTGAATACACATGTATGTATATGAAAATATATGTAGTTCAAATTTAATAACAAAAAATTTCCAAAACATTTGAAATGCACATAAATAAAAAATATGCAATGTTCATCCCATAAACAAACAAGAGATATTCCAATGAGAATAACTCTTCAATGTATGAGAGTTACCCAAATTCATGCTAACTACATTTTTTGCCTAAGTACATTTCAAGGTATGGTATTATATTGGTTACTTTGGGATTAAAAAAAACCTATTTTGTGTAAAAAATAAACTTTAGATATAGTTTAAATGCAAAAGGAATAACATCAAAAAACAAACATGAATTATTCTATCTTCTACTATTGATAATTTACTTTAAGATACATGCCACCTAGGTGGCCAAAAAATTATAGAGGTACATAAATTTGGGTGTGATATCACACATGATTGCATTTGAGTTTTAAAAAAGTTTAGTTTGGGCAAGGTAGATATTATGTATAGTTTGCATGCAAAAGGGGATTACTCAAAAAGGGAAAAACAAGTAACTACTATAACATCTATATTCTAGATAATTACTTAAGGATATGTACATGCTAAAGTCGCCCAAAACATCATTTGATTACACTTTTTGTCTAAGTATATTTCATGGTATAATATTACATTTAATTGCCTTTCAATCTACAAAAATCCAATTTGGGCACATAGTTAAATATGTGTGATCTAAATGGAAAAGGATTTTGAAAAGAGAGAACAAACATTTTTTCCTCTAGTATTTTGGGTAATTTAATTTTGGATACATCACAAAGCTACCCAAAAGTTTTATTGATTAATTTTTTTGTTTAGGTATGTTTTGGGGCATGGTGTTGTACATATATGATTACCTTTGACATCAAACAAATCCAATTTGGGCATAGGTAAAGATTACGTAATCTCGGTGAAAAAACATATTACTCAAAAGGATAAGAGTAGGAACTTTAACAAATCTATAATGGGTAAATTATTTAAAGCTACTCATGCCAAATTAGCCTGATTCTTTTTTTATTACCTTCTCTACTACCTTGTACATTTTTGGGCATGGTAGATTACATTTGATTGCCTTGAAAAAAATCTAGATTGAGCTTTAAAAAATATGATTTGGGTATACTTATAAAGTTTCCAATGTCTAAATGCTATTTTAGGAGATGATTCAAAAGGTAAAAAACAAATATTCAAACATCCACTTTTAATAATGTACATTACAATATATAATATGCCAAAGCTACCCCAAAAAATGAATGAATATCTTTTCTACTTAAGTACAATTCAAGGCATAGTAAATTACATTCGATTTCCCTTTAGCTCAAAAAAAATCTAAATTGGGGATAAATAAAATGTCCATAGTCTATGTTCTAAAACCTATTTACAGTTCAACCATTTGCTAAAATTTATAATACAACAATGTTTGTACATAACATAAGTTGAAGCTATGTATATGTGTATGAAATGTCAAAATTCAAAAATTGATAGGGTAATGACAAATAGCTCCTCTCTTGTAGTTATAAGTTCAATTGACATTGCCATAACCCAACCCCATTCATTATTGTCCCATGGTTTTGGCTCTACTTCATTGTATTTCCATAAGTTGATTGCACGAACTATTGATGTACCAAATATGTTACGTTTTTCAACATCACTATCAACATAGAAATTATCATGCCCATTAAATGCATAACACTTTATGTGTGGATAATGGGTAAATCATTTTTTGTATTCAATTTGTTTGCAATATGGTCATGTAGAGGGGGTTAATGGCTCATCAACATATACATTTTCAAGGATGAATAACCCCCATCCAATATACTAGAATTTAGAAATATGTATCTCCCACTTTCAATTCCACCATGTGAAAGGTGTTAATAATGAAATGGGTAGGATTGGCCACTAGCCAATGATTTTCCTATATTTTCATAGCTTGCCAAGGCTTCTATGTCGTAGAGATGGTGGGAAAACACATTTACTTAGGAACTTAGAAATAAAATCCTTTAGGAATATGTTCACAACAATTTCCACGTATGGACGTTGTTTAACCTACACCAAAAATGACAATAATGAATACATGGATCAATGTTCAATGATTTGATAAATAGGATCAAACCATGATCATAATAAATAACCATAATACTTATCAATATAAATTGAACAAAGACCAAACTTTCAAAGGTGTTATTTGATTGTTGATTGATTTTTTTAGAAAAAATTAATTATAGTTATTGCAAAAACATTGATATTCTGTAAAACCAAGGCCTGCCATTTGCTTGTATTTGTTCATGTTCCCATAGTTTTCCATGGTTGGCTATTTTAGGAAAATGTCCACTAGTGTTTCCATTTACCTCCATCTTTGAAAGAAAATAAGACATTTAATAGTAAGAAAAACTAATTTTATAAACTCAATGATTATGAAATTTAAACTATCTATGGTCTACAAGTATAATATTGATAATAAACAATATATGGAAGGTTCTACCAATGTTGAAAATGCTGCAATGCACCTTAATGAAAATATAAATAATGTGAGGTCGTTTGATCTCATGCAAGAGTGTAGCAAAGGTCAAAGATCACTTGTGTGAAGCCTTTCCCTCCATCATTGCAAGTTATGTCAACCTTAGTTCATGGCAAAACCCATCATTATTGAATATGAAAAGCAATGGATGAAAACATAATCTGGAACAATGCAAAACTCATCTCCTTGAATCTCCTACCAAATCCTCAACCTAGGTATGTGCACATCAACTCACTTGCTAGTAGTAGTTGTTAACGAGTATAATATGTTGCATCTTGAAAACTAAACTTATTTTACATGTTTGAAGTTGAACTCCAAGTAGGAAATTGTGGGTTGAACTTGTTAGGTGTTCACTGCTTAATTGTGTGCACATCAACACTTTTGTAAACTAAGAACATTTGTTGTCATCACATAGAGGACCAACTTGGTAACTTGCATCTTAAATAACTACTTAAATTGCCTTTTATTCAAAACCAAAAACTCAAGAACATAATATGAAAAACATTACCAAATTTTCCCATTGCTACATTGTTTTATTGAAGTTGTCTTTTTGGGGAAATCTTATTGTTCTTGTTTTGTTCTTGTTTTGGAATTCGATGAGTTTCCTTGTTTTAAGGTTTTTAGGTTACTTTTGTTGAAAATTCTTATTGGTTATTAATTTATTTGTTCCATTTATTTAAGTTTATGTGTTGATCTTTTTAAGGTTTAGGGTTTATGAGGTTTAATTATCAAAATCCATGTTTTGTTCAACCCATTACCTATTTGTTGAAGGTTATTCAAGTTATTCATGAATGTCTAGCATAAATATAATGGAGGTTGATAATGAGTCTTTGTTAAGGATTTTTGTTAATAAACTAGACTTTGATTGACAATATGTTTTCGTTGCTTCTAGTAGTTTCTTTCCATTATTCAACTTGTTTTGTCTAGAATAGTCAATATTCTTATAAATATTCTTGAGAGTCAATGGAATCTATCGTGATATGAGGGTTTGTTGCCACCCAAACATTGTGGATGTTTAAACATTCTTGGAAGCAATAACTTGAAGGTTGTTGATAGAAATGATTCCTCTTCAACTAATGATAAATCCAAGGACAAAGATTTTGTTGTAGGTGAAATTAACAAGTATAATTAATCTACTTTTGAATCAAGTGAAGTGGCAACAAAAGAAAATCCCATGAAAAAATTAATAATCCAAGCTAAAGGTTATCAAACTCATTTATGCATCTTGAATTTCAATCATTTGCTACAATTGTTCACAATTTTGTTACTAATATGGAAGGATTTTTTAAAAAAATTTAAATTTCTATTGGCATGAAAATCATAGAATGCAAGGTTTTTGGATTTTCCTAGTAGTTTATTCCTTCAAGGATGGATAGATTCTCTCAAGAATTATAGAAAGTATGAAACAACATAAATTTACATTGTTAATAGTTGAAGTATTTGCATAGAATTATAATGAGGCATGATGTGTGCCTAGATCATTGTTTAAATGTATTTGGAATGTGTGTGTTCATTGAATGCAAAAGTGGAGCAAGAGGGCAAGAAGTTCTACAACCACCAAAAAGATTTATAAGCAAACAATGAAGAAGTAGATTGTTGATCTTCATTTTGAAGATGAAGCATCATATGATCATGAAGAATGGGCTAATTTTGATGATGAGGTTGGTGATGTACATGGTATAGATGTGAATGCCAATATTTTACTATTAACCTTGTGCAACCTACCACAACTTTGGCTTTTGGATCTAACATTCAAGCCAATTGTGTGAATGTTTTGTTGTTTACATTAGGGCAACATGCATTTGGCCAACAATCATTGGGTTTAAAGCAAGGAGTTGGATTAAGTGGGTTGGGTGGTCAACTTAATCATTTAGGCTAATAGGGGGGTCAATTTGGGAGCCTCCAAAATTGGATTCTACAAAGTTTATTAACCCAAACCACTATAATCATTACGTGAACAAATGATGTAAGACCTCCTGCTATTGACGATGAAGAAGAATTTTTGGGTCCACTACTAGATGAATTTTTTTGTTTCAAACAACTTGATTAAAGGCTTGTAGATGAAAGATTGAAAGTGAGGGTAGATCTAAAGCTCCTCTGCACAAGTTGATGGGGAAGAAACCATATTAGCTGCAATGTGATGCAAAGGGGAGACCGATTGGCACAAGGATATACATGTTGGGGTCAACTATTCAAGGGCATTCTGATGGACAAGATCCAAGTATTTTGGAGGTAGAACAACATTCATTCATAGCTATCATTACTATTAAGAATAAGGTGGTGGAATCTTGGGAATACGTTGATTACCCTTCATTAAAAGGTATACTTGAAGACAAACATGAAAAACAAAAGACACAATTTGAAGGTTAGAATAAAATCTAACTGAGATTGCTTGAAAACTTACACCCTTGCACATTGGGAAAACATGAAAGCCTTTATCCATGACCTTTTCAAAGTAGATCATGCAACTTGATTAAAGGTAATGAAAGGATGTCAACAAAATCCATCTCATTTAAGGTGTGAAAAGGATGATATTTGAACATGGCTAGTAAGACAAATTTTATTTGAATTAAATGTTTAACATGTATATTAGGACCATTGAAACTAATTTGAATATTGTGTGATTGCATCTAGGAAGAAGACCTTGGTAGGTGAACATAAAATTATGTAAGCAAAAAAATGTTGTGGAAGACAAACAAAATAATTAAAAGGCATGTGGAGGTTTTCCTATCTCCAATTTCATGGTAGATTTCAAACTTGTGGATTATTTCACAATAGATAAAGATTCAATTTATTTGTATGCACTTTGGATTGATGTGCCGTTATGTAGGAGTTTTAATTGAAGGAAAATGCTACTAATGGGGCATTTAATGTGGTATCATTGAAAATAACCTCATACAAATTCATGTGAAATTTTCATCTAAATCAACAAATTGATCACATTGAGAGTCTTGTCCTTGAACTTAAAATCTTATACTTGGTATGACTACAAAGTTTGCCTTACAAAGGAAAATTACACAAATAAGTGAATTAAGCAAAGAAAATAAGCTTGAAGTTGGTGAATCAAGCAAAGGAATTTAGTTTGAATCCTCTCACTACTACAAAATGTGTGTGTAGTCCATTAGTCCTCATTCATTAAACTAGTGAATTCATTACATCCCCACTAAGTCTCATTCATTAAGACTAATGAATTCACTCAAAATCCAATGAATGGCGTACATAGACACCTTTTGTTGTAAAGCATGCACCAAATGCATTCAAATGTGTCAATAGGCCTAAACTCAATCCACTTACACATATTCAAGGTGAAGAAATTGTAACAATCACACAAATCAAAGTCATTCAATCCCAAGCCATGTGAATAGTGATAACAATGTCAACAATGTGGAAGTAAACATACTTTAAAGTTTGTATATATATCTACATGTACAATGATTAACATGCATTATGTGACATTTGATGCAATAATTGATTCATGCATGTAGGTAACAAGTTGTACATCCCCACAATTGCAACAATGGATGGATTATTGGTAGTTATAGATTCAAAGTTGTTGAAAAAAAGAGAGGATAAGGGGTTTAATAAGGGAAAGGATCAAGAATTGGTGGAGTCAATTTGCTATATGCAAACTCCATTCCAATGCATGTTGATAGTGGAGGATTGGCCAAAAAAACCGAGGGTGCTATTAAGAAAAGGCTAGAGGTATTTGATGGTAGAAGATTGAAATGAAAATATTTGCATCTCCCAACAAGACCAAAATCCAAAAGGTGAGAAATTTTGAAACTTTAATCACAAACAAACTTGAAGTTAAAGGTTTATTTCAAGGACATAATAAATTCACATGTGGATTTTGGACTTTTCAAAGGATTTTTGGGAATACATATTGATAATATAAAAACCATATAACAAAGTGTTTTAGTGTGTCAAATTAAAAAGGGTTCAACTGTTCACCTTTTGGATAGTGTATTCAAAAGTGTGGCTTTTGGAATTGTTTTTGAAAGTCTAGGAGACAAATTGCATGGGGATTTCATACTAGATGGGTGTTGGTCAATCATGTTAAATAAAATATTCCAAGGAAAAGTTAAGTTGCAACATCCAAACCATAATGAAGAACCACTTTAAACATGAATGAAAGATATAGAGAGCTCTCTTGTTATGTGGAGAAAATAAGATATGAAGCTTGTTTGAATTCACCATATTTTGGGGATGAAGATATATGATACATGTTACACATGTTTAACTATTATATTGAAATTGGATTGTATGCCAATTTTGGACTTGGGCAATATTGATGTTCTCAAATTGCAAATTGAATGACAACTTGTGTTGTAATGTTTGATTCATATCCTACTATTTGTACAACATGTGCAAAAGATGATGCTACCTCTAGATTGTCCACTTTGCATTATATTCAATGGGATCAATTTTTGTGGTATTAGTTTAAGGTGTATGTGTTATAAGCTTGTCAAAGCTCAATGTATGATCATGTGCAAATGATGCAAACTAGTAATTATCCTGTGTAACCATGTGAATATTGGTGTAAATATATGTACAATGTTAAAAATATATGCATGTAATTTGCCAACCAAATTTACTTAAAACAAAAACTAGTTTCAATGGGCATATTTAACCTTTAGATAGTAAAATGTGTAAAAGACATTTAACAACTATTTTAACACTCATTAATGTCTAATTTCAGTATAACTAAAATTGAATAAAAACTTTTGGACTACATTCAATATCAAATCCAACAACTTAAGATTATTGATATTGAAATTATTGAAATCAATAAAGTGTTTAATCTCAATTTGGTTAAGTCCTCTGGTGGATGATCGCCAGTCCACCTACAAATTGGACAGAAAAACCCCTGGATTCAATTGTTGTGCCACATGCAAAAAGTGAGTGATCCCTGATATAGCGTGCCTCGTAACCCAAAAACTTGGCATGCCAACTTCGAATTGGGGTTTTCAAAAATGTTGTTGTTGAGGAGGTATCTGAGCAACAACCCCTGACGTTTGAGTTTCTTGGGCCAGTTCAAAACTTTCCCTACTGCCTCAGTAGGTAGAGTGCACTTGGTGAGTGAGATTTCTCACACATCAAAATACCTTTTGCTGTCCCAACAGTCTCTTTGATAAAAAAGCTTTTGTTGTGGTAACTTATTTCTGGATTTTAAAATATGTTTAATGTATGTTAGTCAGATGTAACACAGTGAGAATGATCCAAAGGGGTAGGCCAAAGAGAATGCCAACGTGCTGAGCCCTGCAAGATAAGTGGGTTATGCCTTGTGAGGTTCTTTTCGTTCTAGGAGATTTTGGGGCAGGTTTCTTGTGACCTTCACAATTGTCTTATTAAAACAGGGCGCTGCTGGGCATGATTAGAGGTTTCAAACACCACCCCCAACCAAACACTGTAGTAGAGAAGAAAAACCTGATAGCCTGTGCTTCCCAGGTCTGAGGTGTATAAGCACAACAAGTACTAGAAATTCAGTGCAGGCCGGGAATTGCATTATTATATGGTCAAGTTTGTCAACACAATTTGCTGTCATTCTGGACGATGTTGTTGGAGGACAGGGAATCAAACTTGAGTTTCAGCGCACTTTTATTTTGTACTCTTCCCACTCAACCAAATGCGCTTGGCAATTTTAATATTCCTTTGTCTTGCTGTCTGCAGACTGTTGAGTGCTCTTATGTCGATTGATTTGAGGCAAAACCTTTGCACACTTGTGAACTCCATCCTTTGCAGCTGATATCATTTATTATCAAAAGAATTAACATGGTCTCATGATTCACCCAGTGTTCTTTTAAGGAGTTCTTGCTTGTAGCCAATATGGCCATCATCCCTAAGAAGATTTAATCAAATCTGGCTATAAACCAGATATGAAGTACAAATATTTAATTATCCCTTTTTTTGGCTATTGATTGAAAACCAAACATAAAAGTCTGACGATTATTACTTTCGGCTATTAAAAATGTCTGAACTCACGTCACTTTCGACTTTTTAATTTCACTTTTTGGCTAAGTTTTGCCCAAAAGAAAAAGGCTGAGACTCTCATTGCTCCTACATCTGACCAACTTCATTTATTAAAGTTATCCGTAAAGTAAGGGAAAAATATAGCACCAGAACCCTGAGTTTAGTCAGAAACGCGGTGTGATTTTTTTTTACATAGTGAAAAAACACTACATTACAATTTAATACTCAAGGGGGTGTGAAACTCAGAAAACCATCAATTTTGTGATAAACTGAGTTCATCTCCTCTTCATCACCCCTCTTTCCTTTTGCTTGAGCATCTCCACTGCTGCTATATATATTTTCATTGCTCTTACATGTACTGCTACTATAATTACTCTCGAACCTTGTGCAGTAAATCCTGAGTTTCAACACAGATTTAATAAAATTTCATTACATTGTGGATACCACTGATTTTGAGGTTGAAAGAGGGGTTTGAGGGGTGAAAGGAGGCCCAAAGACAGGGTGACTTGACGGATATCTTTATTATATATCTGGTTCTACAAAATTGGACAACTTTGATCATCAGCTGCTCTAGCTGGTGGTAAGTTACTAGTTAGTCATAATCAGGACATGACCCTTGATTTGAAAGGCTAATCCTCAAATTAATCACTGACTTTTTGAATACCTGGTAGTTCAAAACTAGCAACTTCATCTTGCAATTTGTAGCCAAAAAAAAAATCTGCAAGTTTGCAATCTACCCAAATGTGTGCAATGAATGATCGATCAACGGGTTTAATTTATTTGCTGAGGTGATTTATACATCAATATGCAGAGGAATTAATAGTACACCTAATTTTCGAATAGCACTGATGAAGAAATCCAAAACAAGAGATAATAGGTTAGTACTAAGATTTGCTGTAATGCAATAGAAATATATCAATATTCCAACCTGCTGTGATTTGATCGTCACTGGTGGCGAGAAGGATTGCAGAGCCCAAGTAAGTAATAGTCCTAATCTGAGTCCTAAATGATTAATGCATGAATATGTGGAGGGATTCCTTGTCTACCTAATTTCGGAAATTCACAAATGAAAAAATTCACAACTAGAGATAATAAGTTAGTTCTAAGCTTCGCAATATTTTAGCAGTAGTAGTATATTATTATTCCTACTATGTCAGTCGATCGTCACTGGTAGTGCGGAGCATTGCAGAGCCCAAGTAAGCTCAGTCCAAAGCTCTGCAGTTTTAATTAAGGCAGCTACAATGGAAGGTATGGAAGCAGAAAGGGAAAGCTACAATTGAGAGTTATTGTTGCTAGACCATGGTATTAGTATTAACATGGTTTATTTCAATGGAATAATATTGGGCTGCTTTACTACTACAGCAGCTGCAATCAAACACTCATGGGTGGGAACAAATTTGCTGGAATTGCACATGGCAGAGGCGTGACTAGCTGAACACATTGTCCAGACTTTAGACTTCTGCTGCAAAGTACTTTAGGGCTATATGAGTTTGGAGTGAGTAGGAGGGAGGCAGGCAGGCAGGCATCATAATATGTATTGTAAGGTTTACCAGTCAGTAGTGTGTTGAGAGTCATTTGCTCTCTCAGCTGCGTCCTTTGTGTGAAGGAATCACACCATTTTTTTTGCTTGTTGCAATATACGTAGATCTTGAAACTTCCTGATCTTGACAACTTTTGTTGAAAGATTTTTGTAACAAGGAAGTTTCTCCTGGTTATTGCCCTGAGAAGTGGCGACCCCAAAAAAATAATATTAGGCCTACTACCATGGTGTTCAAGAGTAATGGGTCTCAGGCAGATGATGCTGCTGCAGCTGCAGCTAGAGAATCGGTGCAGCATGCAGCAGCAGCACCTGCTGCCAGTCATATTGGTGTGCCCATGAGCCCATTGAGCGAGGTGCTATGGAGGGGCAAAGGTTTTATGAAGCCTAGTAACGAGGGTCATAAAAATACTTATGGAGAAGTGCTGGGTGCAGCAGCTATGCTCACATGGAAGGATCTGTGTGTCACTGTTGTTGGAGGAGGTCAAACCATATTACAAAGCATCTCAGGTACACACCAGCAGCTACAAGCTTCAGGAGCATCATGCAATCTTCTTCTTCTTCTTCTTCTTTTTAGTCAAGTTTTTTTCTTGGTTTTGTTATAGTACGCTGATCTCCTCAACACAGCAGGCAGACTCAGCGAGAAACCAGCTCTGCTGCAGAAAGAAAAAACCAGAGGAACGCTCGTTCCCAATCCCTGTCATTTGAATGCTTTGTTCGCAGCCCAATATTTTGTTTCATTCCTGGAAAGAAGAAGTTCTGACCTTTGTGATCTTCTTCCATTGTGGCTTACATTCCCAGAAAGGAGCTCTCTACTCCATACATTCTGCATGTGATATCGTCGGTGATCAATCTGCAACTTGAATTCTTTCGTTGCAGGATATGCGGAACCGGGGTCGATCATGGCTATCATGGGACCGAGTGGGTCTGGGAAATCCACATTGCTTGATGTTCTCGCTGGTAAAAAAAGACCTTTTTTCTCACTAAACCCTTAGAAAGTTCAAACTGTTCTTCATTGGATCATGTGCAGCACACGCATCGACTTTTGTTTCTTTAGAAGGTTGCCCACTGTTGTTCAAACTGCACAGACAACGAACACCATTTCTGGTTCTAATCTGGCAACATGTGTAGAATGGCATCAAGAACCTCAAGAGTTTCTAACGGCTGCTTTCTTTCTCATATTGACGTGGTGAGCTCATGTGTTGCTGTTGTTTGTCACAGGTAGACTGTCTAAGAATACTGTACACAGTGGAGAAATTTTGCTCAATGGACACAGGAAGAACACCTTGTGCTATGGAACTGCGGTAATATGCTCTAGGAACTCACTTGATTCTCTGCCATGGTTTCTTGGGTTTCTGCATAGTCAAAGGATCTCTCTTTTGTAGTACTGGTGCCTGCCCAGGGAGCAAGAAGCTGTATTTCATGTGCTTGTCTCTCTCAGAATTTTTTTTCCTTGGGATTTTCTCAGCTCTCAGATCACTAACTTGTTTTTTTTCCTTCTTCTTGTGTTTGTTAATGAATGTATAGGCATATGTGACACAATCAGATGATCTGATTGCAACACTGACAGTGCATGAGTATCTGAACTTCTCTGCAAATCTGCGCTTACCTTCTTCCATTTCAAGGGCTGAGAAGAAAGTAATTGTTGACACCACTATGCATGAGATGGGTTTGCATGAATGTGCCAATATTCATGTGGGTAATTGGCACTTGAGGGGACTGAGTGGGGGTGAGAAACGCCGCCTCAGCATTGCTCTTGAGATTCTGACTCGCCCTCGTTTGCTCTTTCTTGATGAACCAACCAGCGGTTTGGACAGGTGGGTTGTTGTACTAAAGCCAGTAGGGAAAAAGCTCTTCCACAATCTCAATCTCAGATTAGGGACTTATCAATTTACAAGGAGATTGTCTCTTGGTGTTCTCAATCTCAGATTAGGGTTTAATCAATCTGCAAGGAGATTGTCTCTTGGCATTCCCAACTTCATATTAGGGTTTAATCAATCTGCAAACTCTTATGTCTGGAAGTTTTCTACATTCTCAGCTGCTTCTCTTCCTGATTCGCATGGAACTAATTGACTGCTTAGGACTGGAGTCTTAAATTAAGCATCAGACCTGGGATTTATGGCCAACATAGCTCCAAAGGGTGAAAAGACTCTGGAGTCTGATCAGTTATCCTGTGGTGGCAGGCGTAGGTGTTTCATTCTCCTTCTTTGGAAACAAGGAAGCATTTGAGTTTTCTGGATTTTAATTTGTCAATGAAATTGGCAGTGCAGTGCTTCAGCTTTTTTTGTGGTGTCAACATTGAGGAATTTAGCCAGGGATGGGAGAACAGTCATGGCATCTGTCCATCAACCAAGCAGTGAAGTGTTTGAGCTCTTCGACGATCTGACACTGCTCTCAGGTGGGCGATGCATGTACTTTGGGAAGGTTACAGATGCTCCTCAGGTATATACTCTCAATTCATAAAATTGTAATTACCACAGCTCAAGAGCATCTTGAATTGTGACAAAAATTGTTATGGAATGAATATATGCATCACAAACATAGAAGATTTGACTGCCATGGCTGTTCTCACAGGATTTAATCTTGTGGTGAGATTGTAGGAATGCTCAGATGAATATGATCATGAGCAAAGCATGAATTGTGTTTGCAGCATTTTGCAGCAGCTGGTTTTCCCTGCCCTGCACTCAAAAACCCATCAGACCACTATTTACGAGCTATGAATGCTGACTTTGATCTTCTCAAGAGTACTCTCCATGGCTCTTCCACTTGTACAGTAAGTGTTAGCCTAGTTGACAATATATGATGATGAGAGGAGCTTTTGATTGATTTCTTATTTCTCTTGTTCTGCTGCATTATATCCCTATGCACTCACTTTTGATCTGTCTGTTAGGTCATCCCCAAAAGTGCATCAACGATTTTCCTTTGTCCTGTGGAGACTGGACTGAGTCCCAGACAGAACAAACATATGCTGGCTTCTCCTTGTGTTTGACACAATCATGAGTTTTTTGTTGTTCATTGAGCAGGATCTGGAGGCTAGTATGGACCCACTGGACAGGATGACCACTAAGGAGGTGGTGGGGATACTGGCAGAAGTGTACCAGAAGAGTGACTATGCAACAGCAGCAATGTCAAGGATTCAGCAGGCTGCAGAAACTGTATCTCACTGTTCTCATCCTCTATGCCCAGCTGTGACATATGAATTAAAACCTGATGATTGTGTAGGGTTTGTGTACATTTAATTTTTATTCAAGGTTTGGCATTGACCCGAAGTGGGATTGCAATGTGATTGTCCAGGAAGGGATGGTGCTCAAGTCTATTGGAAGCCACGCAAGCTTTTTCACACAATGTTGGATCTTGACTCAACGTTCATTCATGAACATGAACAGAGACATTGGATATTACTGGCTCCGTTCCATTATTTACATCCTGCTTTCTCTTTGCCTTGGTTCTGTGTACTGGAGGGTTGGCTTCAAGTACAGCTCCATCTTGGTAATTGTTTCAGGGACTTAAACCAGTTTCTATGGGATCTCGTCATTCACTCAGCATCCGGAAAATTACCACCTTCCAATCTGTTATAGCAATTTCTAATTAGCTGGTTACTGGTGATTCCTAGGTTTAACTATTTAGAGGCAAATTATCTGCATCTCTGATGGCTAACTCAAAACAGTTGGCAAAATTCTGCAAATGTGTATAATTGTTTATGTTACTGACGAAGTAGGTGGTGAAATCTGCAGGGAAGAGCTGGATGTATAGCCTTTATTGCAGGGTTCTTGACATTCATGTCCATAGGAAGCTTCTCGTCATTTGTTGAGGACATGAAGGTGATGACACTGGCTGTTCGTTTCTTCCAAACCCAAATTTCTTTTAGTCTTTGAGAGTTCTTCTCATATGTCGGTGAGGATGGATATGGTTTTTTTTTCAGGCAGTGTATTTTCAAACTAGATGATAGATATACTTGCATGCTTTAGGGTGTCCTACTTTCTTGCAGGAAGTGATTTGACTCAAATTCAACCTAATTTAACGATTTCTCTGCATGATTCTAGGTTTCTTTCCTCTAGCAGCAGGCATGACTGCCTCATTTTGAATTCAAGAGGGGTGAGGAGGTTGTCACTATAGGTATTGCCTGAAATATGTGCTATTTTGCAGGTGTTCTCAAGAGAGAGAATGAATGGACACTATGGAGTGGCAGTGTTTGTGATTAGCAACACCCTTTCATCATTGCCTTACATCTTCCTCATGGCGCTAATTTCAGGCTCCATAGTGTATGTGATGGTTCAGCTGCATCATGGAATTGAACATTACATATACTTTATTCTCTGCCTGTTTGCGGAGCTAGCATGTGCAGACAGCCTGATGATGGCAGTTGCCACTATATGTCCCACTTTCCTTGTTGGCATACTAGTGGGGTCATGCATTCAGGTACAATGCAGACCAAGTTCTCTTTCACATTTACTTGTGTATCTCATCCTCCATCTGCAGAATCACAGCTTAGAGTTTGTTGCTAGTGAGGAAATAGAAGGTTATGAAAAGCTGTAGCTTCAGTTTCTGAATTTGATGTCCAACGAATGCATGCGCAGGGGATTTACATGCTGGTAGGTGGATTTTTCCGCTTGCCCAAGGATCTGCCAAGACCTGTTTGGCATTATCCAGTGTCATACTTAGGTTTCCATATGTATGGACTCCAGGTAAAAAAATTTAGCAACTTCACTTTCACAACATCCTGCTCTGGCATGTGTTTTTTGTCAATATCTATGCAGAACTCCAAGCAACAGATAAAAGATTCATCATGTTGGTATTTGAGTGCAGGGGATGTTCAAGAATGATTTTCTGGGACTCACATTTGGCAGCTTTATTCTAAATGGAAAGGCCATTACTCCAGTGATACCTGGATCTTATGTGGTGGAAAACATGTATGGCATCCAAACCAGTCGAGGGAAATGGGCAGACCTGGGCATACTGTTCAGCATGATTCTTGTGTACAGACTCCTGTTCTTCATTTGCATCAAACTGAATGAAGACTTGCAACCACGGGTTCGTGCCTATCTGATGCGATATCGTACTGCAAAGAAGATCAACAACAAGTAGTCTGATTTACATGCATGCAGCTGCCTGCCAATACTTCCTCACCCTCTCTCCCAAGTCAGTCCCCCAACCATTTTTGAATTCCTTGCATGCATGCAAGATTTGACCTTGAATCTGCTGCATGTCACCAATTCACCATATCAATTGTTTGGAGGGTTAATCTCTCAGCTTCCAAACACAGGCTGTTATTTGTTTCGTGAAGCATCGAGAAGCTGGCATTGTACAGTATTGAGACTAAATGATGTTGACCCTCTGCCCCAACCTATATTCCTCTGATTTTTGAGGAAGACATGACTCAAGAAACCATAGTTTTTCTTGGAGCTGGGACTTCATTCTAAGCCTGTCAACAGGAGAAGCCATTACTTGACAGTCAAATGGGAGCTTTAGTAGAATTGCGCATCATTCTGGAGCGAAAGCTCTACAAAAAATCTCAAACATATTGGATCATTTGGATTTAAATGTCATCCTGCTGTCCTTTGATTACATTGTGAACAGTACCACTCATTTTCTTTGTGGTAAACTAGTTGATCACTGCTTAAACCCTAAATAGAGAACATTTTTAGGAAGTCTTCTGCCTTCTTGAATGCCCATTACATCTCTAAACCTTTTGTACAATGCTGCTCATGTCATTTGCACAATAATCTATACACATCATCTGCATTATTCAAACTGCAACTTGATTCATATGCAATAAAATGAAATCTCAAAAGAAAAATTTCTTGACAACCGGTTTGCTTGTGAAGAGAGTGGGGGGTAACAACAAGTGATCCATTATGCAATGTCTGTGTATATATGTATTTTTCGAAATTTTTTACTTACATTCATTTGACTGATATTAAAATTGACATACCTACCCAACACTAGTTGCCACATGATCATTCACCACGTAGTGTTTTTGAGTGGATTGTAGACTTTTAAAAAGATTACTGCTATAGTTGACAACCTATGTCTAAATGTGGTGAATATCTCTTTCTTTCTTTTTTCTTTTTAATGGCAGAAAACAACCTCAAAAACTAAGATAAGGTAAGGGTAGTGTCTTTCTTACATAGGATAAATGTTACATGAACAAGGCCATGATGATGCACTTTGGCAAATCATATGCTAAAATAATCCAAAGTCAAACCTTGAAAACAATGAATTGTTTAGCTTATAGATTTATAGCAAATCAGAGTAATTATCAGGTGCTTGTGATTAAATCACTTAACACCCATCCCCTTGCACAACTTGCTTCGTGCTACTGGTGATGGGTTTAGGTCCTAGGTTTCATGTGTTCTCCTCTTAAGGGCTCCCCATTGTGCGTTCTGCACTTTGGGGTGTGGTCTTTTGTTTGGACTTTGCTCCTTTCTGTTTTCTTCTCTTGTTCCCTTGCCGGGTGTTTTTCCTTCCTTTATTTATTTACTTAACACCCATTTGTATTTCCTTAGAAATCAGTGCAAGCTTGGCTATAGAGATATTTTAGATCCCGTACTTAGATTTTTTTTCTCATTTTTTTGTAGTGTAATTTTGAGGTACAATAAAGAGTAGATAGAAATGCAAGCCCATCTCTATTTTGGTTTTTTTCTAGTGGAGAAGTCACTACTATGAGGTTCCTAGGCAGTAACCTCCTCCACCCAAGGGACTCAGACCGTGGTTACCTAGGCGGTATGCCGCCGTGCTCGGCCTGCTTACCAGGGGGAAGCCTCTTGGGCTGGGAAGGGAAGCTCCGCTCCTCCATCCCTGTGTGCGCACACACACGCACATAACTGTCTGCGTTGCATCTGCGCCTGTTGCAGATCTTGGTTGTTTGCAATACGGATTTTGATGGTGGAATAGATTCCGGTTTCAGCTTATTACTGTGTTGGCTGATGAAATGGTGGAGAGAAGAGGGAGAGATGGTCTGATGAAGCCCTCGGGGGACGGTATTGCTTTTGGTAGAGAGCGTTTGTGGAGAGATTGGTGTAGTAATGGGTTTTTGTGGGAGTGACGAAGAGAAGAAAGAAGTTGGACAACCAGTGTGTTGCAGAGAAAGTGTTGGATACATACAGCTGCGAAAGGGGATGGAGGAGGAAGAGGAAGAGGAGGAGTGAGGTGTGTGAGACGGTGTGAGAGACGGCCTGGTGGAGGGCTCAGGCGATAGGGAGAGAGGGAAATGGCATCATTCAGGAGGGATCATATGGAAGGCATTCATGCGGCAGGGACGCATTTGTCCAAATGTCGGCTGAAATTTGCTGCTGCGGAGGGGGCGTATGGGACGTTTATGGGGCATCAATCGGCAGTGGTGGAGGCGGCAGCGCAAGGAGCCAGACGAGACGTTTCCAGGCTCCTGGAATCCAGCAACAACATCCCAATTCAGGACTTGAATTACGCTATCTTCCAGGCAGCAAAGCGCGGCCATAAGTACATCCTCCAGTCGCTTATCGATGCAGGGGGCACTGACCTGAATGCGGCGATGGTAACTGAGCTCATCAATTTTATTTCAAGCGCACAAACTTCTTTGTTGATACTTGCTACTTGCTTCTCTGTGCTTTTGTCTTCTCTGATCCTTTCATCATCCCAAACCTGACTGTGCAAACAACCGGCCAGTCGGCTTTGCAAGGATTTCTATGGATTCTCCATTAAGTGGGCTTGCAGCTGTGTCAGATGCCCAAGAGGAGCAGTACTCTCTTAGGGCTGTAGTTGTAGTCAAACACATTATTTTGCATGGAAGTAGGTGCAGGCTTGCTTGATTGTTGCAGTATCCATGAAGCCTAGAAGTGTACCCTAAACTAATGAAACCTATTCAAGATCAGGTGCAATTTGTCAAGGATTTCAAAGGAACAAAAAGATCAAATTGGCTATTTTTTTAGTTAGGTCTGGAAAGAGCACAAATGGCAGAAATTTTATTATGGTCCATAACTGTGAAGCTAAAGGGGGAAGATTTGGGCTCTGACCTTGCAGGACAGGTCTAGCAAGAAATTAGGTTGCTTCAGGGGTCGTGTCTTTTTGGTTCTTGTAGTGCGTAAGGCTTGTGCAAGTTACTAACACAGATTGACATTAGGTTTATATTTGAGGTGCAATGTTGTGGTTTTTTCTGTAACAGTGATTGGTGTAAGTTGCAGGAAGCTGCAGGGTGGAGTGGCCATACCCACATTGTGGACGAACTGATGTTGTCAGGGCATGTGCACATTGGAAGAGCATTTCTTGGTGCCATGCTAGCATGCCGGGAAAACATGATAGACCATCTTATTTCTATAGCAGACACAGATGGACTTGAGAGTGGGTTGCGGGTGGGTGCCAGCCTAATCTGGTCACGGATGCCAGATGAGGTAGATTTTTTGAGTCATGTTATTGACCAGTTGGTCAAGGCTGGTGCAAAAACTTTTGAAGATGCCCTCCTTTCTTCATGCAATGGCACTGCAATTCTACACTTGAATGGTCACAGCATCTTGCAGAAGAGCAAGATTTTTGATCGACTGGTTTTGGAGTCAAGCAACTTGACAAAGGACTTCTACAATTCTCTTTTGTTGCAAGCATGCGTTTGCTTCCTTTACAGGATGACCATTCTGGAGGCAGGGGATGCAGCTCTGCTGGACCACTGCGATGTGAGTGTGTTTGTATGTGAATCTGTTCCATTCTTGCCAAAAGTCAAGAGGATGCAGCATATATTGGAGTCAGGAACTGCCACACAAGACATGTTGAAAATTTTCTCAGTATTGTTTCGGAATGGAATAGGGTTGATCAGCCCTCAACTGCATGCATTTGTTGATGTGCCAATTGAAAAGGCAAGGGCATTGTTGCAGATCCAGGATCCCTCCCAAGGAGAGCCACAGGCTACAGGAGCCAGTAGTCGACTTCGCATAGAGAGCCGAGCAGAATGGCCATTGAAGATGATGAAATATCTTTTGACACAATGCAGTGTGAATTCAGAATGTGCAATAGAGCAAGCTGTGGCTTCGTCAACACACCTGGGGGTCATGTTACCTGTTCTGGAGCTTTTGGTAGGGTGTGATTGCTTGGCTATCACAGATCCATATGTTGTACTTGCATTTGCCACAGCATTTCGACAGACTGCTGCAATTCGGTACCTTCTGGATATTATCCCCAAGCCTGTGAATGTACGACCCATGATGGAAGCATTCAAGACTGCTGCATCTGAAAACATTGGACCTGAGGGAGTGCTTTTCCTTTTGCATTTAAACTTTCTGGATGATGCCAAGGCCACACTGCGAGCAGCATCTATGGTTGCTGAACTAGAGGATACTACACCTGACCTTAAACTTTGGCTTCGAGAGGAGTGGTCAAAGGAGGCCTATAATGAGGGTGTGCAGACAGGATCATCTCACTACCTAAACCTCATGCGGGTCATAAAGCTTGGGCAAGGACGCTTGTGCATCCATGAGCTTCCTGCACAATTGCAGGCCGCCATAGGGTACCTTCCTCTCTACAAGGATTGTTGCAAGACCCCTGGAACTCTTCTCTCTCAGAGGCAAAAGGGGGAGTTGGTGGAGGCCCTTCGTCATTTATATAGGGGAAGCAGAAAAGTGAGTGAGGCAGAGATTTTGAGAGCTGACAAAGCAAAACTTCTCTTTCTTCTTGGAGCCTGCTTGCCTGAGTGGAGCCAATTACCTGCAGATGGTGATGTTAGAACTCCAATGTCCTTGTATAATAACAGAATATGAGTGACAAATCTCTCCCTTTTCTGAGCAATACAACAGTGTCAATGGGATATAATGAGCTTCTAGAGATGCAAGATAATTTCTTTGTAGGTGAGCTGGGAAAATCATAATAGCTCTTCTGGTGATAAAGTAAGTCCTTCAGATGGTCAGTTGACAGGTTGAGATTGTATCTGCTTCCTTTCTTGTAATGTATCCAATTATCTACATTGTTTCTGTTGCTGTTGAGCAGGTGAAGCTACTTCTCCATAACTGTCATTGTTGGAAGATGCAGAATGTCAGCAGCCAGAGCAACTGCACTGCATGGTGCAGGTTCACATGTGTGTCACACATATATCTGTGTAGAGAAGGAAAGGAGTTGCCATGGGTAAACATGTCCACATGCTGGTTTATCTGCAGTGGTGAGCTTCACCATGTCTATGTTGTCATCTGCTCCTTCCTTATGCACAAAAAGGCTGTATACTTGGGTATGATCTGCTGCGGCTATGAATTTTGATAGAGCATGTTCATAACTGAGAACTACAGGTGTGTATCGTGTGTACTGCTCTGCACTTTATTCTGGTGCAACCCCCTTACAGATAGGATCCGCCTATTGTCATCTTTAGGGTTCATGACTTTGCTAAAACTCCTGCCAATGCAACACAACCTGTGTAAGCTGGGTATGCTCCTTGTTATTCAATGTCGAAATTTCCAACTTTTCCACCAAGTGTGGTTTCTTAGATTAGGTGCTGATGAACATCTCTATGATGTTCTGTTTCTGGACTTCTTATCTCTGCCATCTTTGCTTTTGTTGTGGTGTCAACATGACAGCTGGTTCATTCAGGTGGGGTCTTCTTGTCCATGACTTTCACTGACCACAAGGAGATTGTATTTTACCTGATGTGTGGTTTCCTAGATCATGAGTTAATGTCTCTGTGATCTTCTGGTTCTGGACTGACAACTCTGCCATCTTTGTTCTTGTGGTGGTGTCAACATGAGACCTGGTTTGGTCAGGTGGGTTTTCTTGTACATGACTTTCACTGCATGGAGATTGTATTTTGTCACAACAAAACAACTAGCATAGTCAGAAGAATAATAAACATCAAACTATCTAACTGTCCAACTATTACTGTTGGACATAAAGCTAACAAGTGGCTTGAAACATGATGGCCCTACCTTTTAAATGATACCCATAATGATGATAAGTATTCAGCATGCTAAATTGGAAACACATGGTTAGCATGGTGAAGCCTAAGAGGATCCTTCATTTATGCTGAAAATGTTTCTATGACTCCACATGACCATAGAATGTAAGGATACCAAACTTAGGCCCATATTTGGGTGCACCTTGAAGGGCAGAGCCAACAAACGTGAAGTAAGGTTGTGGCTCCCTGAAAGAGATGAACGGGAACCACATGGTATTACAAGATCCAAGCAACAGAAAATCCCTAATCCACACAAAACAGCTCCCCCAACGCTGTCCAAAGTGCTTGTTCTTCTTCTTGCCTTTTGTTGTTGTTGTTGTTCATTCTTCTTCATTTTGCAGGTTGCCATAACCATAGAATTTTTTTAAAAAGGTACTCATTCTTTTGTCTTCTTTGTTTTATTTGAATATTTTGGGGTGTTTCTTGCTACAAATGAAGAAGAAAAACTCCTACTACCATAGAATGAGAACTTTTTCTTCTTCTTGTTATTGTCGGGGGAGCCTTGGTAAGTTTGCAAACACTTAATTTGTTTGTTTTTAAAAATTGTTTTCATCTTCCAATTGAGTCATGACACTAATTTGTTCTTTTCTTAACCAAGCTTTGAGCACAATGAAGGTCTTTGTGATGAACACGATCCAACTCATTCTTCAACATTACCCACTTTTTACCCATCACCATGCAACAATGGCCATAACACCTACAACCTATTAAAAGAACATGGGCATTTCTAATAATTCATCTTTCTCCAATAAATGTGCACTTTAAAGCATAGTGTTGAATTGTTGTAATTTAACTTGTGGGATTATTTTGCATCTCATCACCATTTTTATAAAATGGTCACTTGAGCATTTTTATACATTTTTTTACATGTCCACATTTTTGGTTTTATAACTTTCCACCCATTTTATTTTTCAAATCAATTTTCCCCAATCTCAAATTTGTGAGCCTTGATCACATTATGCCAAATTGCACATACTTAGCAAGCTCCGTTCCACATAATACCCCATTTGGCATGGATGTTTTACATTAACCATTTTAAAAATGAGCAATACCTTCATATGCAAGAGGAAAACATTAATTGTGATCACAACAAATAAACAATATTTTTATCAATGATGGTTAAAGGTCATTGTTAGCATGGTCGACAAAGCAATACCCTTATCATGTGGATAAATCCTCACTATTTTTATAATGATCACTCACACAATAATCTTAAGCAAAAAATGTATTGCAATACTTAAGGTGCATTCACACTTGATGTTAGGGACTCCAATGTTGAATCCCCTAACATCATGCTAGTCATTTAGGACTTAAACCTACTTACCATGAAGATTTTATGTTAAGCTAACATTTGCTTAACATTAAGTTATCACTTATTTAGCATTGTATGCCACCTAGGATGTCACCTAGATTTTTATTTAACACTCATTAAACATCAAGTGTGAATACACATTTACATACAATTGTATTGTTTACTTTCACCAAAGGGCCTTTGATGCATGGTAGGGTTTTAATATGTGGGTATTGAAAAAATTTATTCCTTCATCACATCATCCATCAAATGCAATACTTGCATTCATTCACATAAAATCATTTGATGCCTTTTTTTTTCCACCCAACATGGGGGGATTGTAAGGATTTTTATTTCTTTTTGTCTAAATTTCACAAAAGGTGCCCCATGCCATCATGCTTCATGTGAAGGTTTTACAAAAACTTGTCCACCATCATTTAAATCCCTCTCACATCATGATTGGTTTATTATATGCAATACCCACATGAATGTTGTTTCATGTATTTTCATAAAAGGGTCAAAGGATAGCTTTTGTCACATATGCCACACCATGGAATTCATTCATAATTTATAATTAATTTGTATCCGATTTTTAATTTAATTTCAATTCATTTAATTAGTTTTTAAATATCTATCAATTAATTTACAATTGACTTTTAATTCATTTGTAGTTATTATTTAATTCACTTTTAATTAACTCATAAATTAGTATTAGTTTTCACATGAATGGACATGGTTACACATAGATGAACATGGGCCACATGTAGATTGGAAATTTAATTTAATTTTTTTTTTGAGATTAATGTTCAATAGGTATAAAATCCCACATTATTTTAAGTTTATTCAATATTAATTTTGGGTACATATTTTTATCATGATCTTGTTTTGTTTTTGTCATCTTTTTGTAATAAAGTCCTTTTGCATTCACATTGTGTGCAAATTGTGTTTTCTCTTTTGATTTTCTTATTCCAAACTTAGATTTAAAACTAAACCTGCTTTTGTTCATGTGGTTTGGAAATCTTATTATTTAATTCTTTTTGTGCCTATGACTTCTTCACTAAATGAAATTTGAAAAAAAAAAGGGGCTATGCAATGTGTATGCAAGACCTTTGTTTTTCTTGGATAATCTCATGACTTTGATGAGTCTTTTAAGTAGGTAGGTAGGTCGTTACGCAAATGGAGTACATCAATAACTTAAAAAGTAAACTAAGGTGGTGAGTGTGTTAGTTCATAGGTTACCTAAGTGGTAATTGGGTGGGTGTGGTCGGATTTGGCTGAATGACCTAGCACCCACCAGTGCACTAATCTTTTTTGGGTCTCTTGGTGGATGAAACCACACCTCACCCTTGGGTTCCACACCCAGGGTGAGTTTTTTTTTAAAATTGTTTTTACGCTCATTTCCCTTATCCCCAACAATCACTCCTACCCACCCATAATAGGACCCCCTACTCCTACCTGTCTCTCTCCCTCCCTCTTCCTATTTCCTTCAGTGATTCACTTTGGCAGGAGCTGTAGAACTTGAAGTGGGAGCTCTTGGAGCTTGAAGTGGCTTGGAGCTTGAAGGAGCTTGCTAGAAGCAGGAGCTTGTTAAAGAAGGTTTGGAAGAAGAACTTGTCAAAACGCATTTAGGTGATTAAACAAGTTGAAAAGTAGGAAGGATCTTGAAGGAAGGAGCAACAAGAAGGAAAGCTTCTACAAGAATCTTCTCATGCAAGTTTTTTCTTTTCTTATATATTTATTTTTTATTATTTATTATTTTTTTGAAACAAGAATTTTTTTAGTTTTTTTTTATTAATTTTTTTTCTTTTTATCTTTCCAATCCATGGTTTTTTGAAGTTTTTTCTTTCCGTTTTTTATTTTTTCTAAAAAAATTCTGTTTTTTTTCTTTTTTTATGTTCTTTTCTTTCTATATATTCTGTCCAAAAAATGTTTTCTTTCTATTTTTTCTGATTTTCTATTCATGTTTTATTTCTTTCAATTTTTTATTTTTTATTTTTGTCTTTTTTGTCTTTTTTGTCTTTTTTTCTTGTTTTTCTGTTTTTTATTCATGTTTTTTTTTATCATTTCTTTTTTCTTAATCCAATTCCCAATCCAGTTGCTTGTACACACACCATATATCATTCACCAGTATATAGTTCACCATATACTTGGAATTATCAGAAATAGACTGTTTACATATTGATGTTTGCAATGCAATAATGAAAAGGAAGAATAATGATATATTCATGGAGCACCAATTGCCAAATGCAGGAGATTTAGACCCTATTGCAGACGTTCAAACCCAAGTCATCCCAATTACTACTCCAAAATATCTGGAACCTGATACAAGTTTGTAAATTCCTGAGAATAAGGCCTTCAAAACCTCGTTGAAGTGTCCAATCCCAACAAATTCCAGATTCCAGTAACTCTCAAGGGTGGTGCGAGGTCTTCAAACCCAATAGCTCCAGATCCTTATCCAAGACCTTCAAACACTACCTGTGTTCAAGCTCCTCAATGCTAAATGCAAGAGTCTCAACTGCTGTAAATCCAAAGAACTCCGCACAATGATCGTAAGCAACTTGCAATTGCAAGAGTTTTTGCCTCCAGATTCACAATCCTGTGTTTTTTGGCTATGCTTATTTTGTGAACCTGCCTGGAGCTCCAAGAGAATGCATTTACAAAGTGAAATGCACTTGCAAGGGCATTCTGAGTGCGTTACACATCCTTTTTTTCATTTCAAAATTATTTTACTAAGGTTACAGGACTCATGTAAGGGGCCCACCATTTCTTGCCCCGATGCATGCGGGCTATGGCCATTGTTCAGAGGCAAGAACCTATGAAGCCCATCACATGTGTGCCTTGCCCTGCATCAAACAAAGTCTGTACATAACTCCAGGAAAAATCAACAATAATAATGCTGACTAGTTCACAACTATTGTAGTCTGTTCTTACATGCAAATTGAGCAACATAGTACAGTTCCCACAAACAAACACTTGTATTATTTGATTTGCTAAAGAGCTGACGCCCTTGCTGAACAAAGCAGATTAAGGTGTATACCTGACAACAATCAGTCAAAAGTCCCAATATTTTGGGTTAGTAGAAGTAGAGCATAGTGTGACACTTGGTTTGTCCACAGGATGTTAAGAAGTCAGCAATATTCCTTTCAAGTGACCACTTATTCCACATGATAACAAGTCTGATTAGCTCCTAGAGGCTGGAAACCTTAATTCTTGTTCACAGTCAAAGAATCATGATCGTGTTTTTCCTGTATCTGCCTGGCATCACGTTGCCTGAGAATTGTTGAGCTAACCTTCTCCGCACAACCATTTTCCACCACCAGATTTACAACTTCCACCTACAACACAGGATATTAATCTACATTAGGAAAAATATCTTGCAGGTACTCTCAGGGACATGCAAAAACTCCATTTGCCCACTGCCAGTGAAATACAAGCTCTCAGAACCAAAGGGGCTTTCATGTAGATACCCCTACAAATCTGCATACAAAAGATGGAATACCCATGGAAACCTCAATACCTGCAGTTGAGATAGTCCTTTTTCAGCCCTTTTCTTATTGACTGCTTCTGCTCCTTTGAGTGTTTCTTCACTTCATCCAGGAAACATTCCCACAACAGCAATTAGCTGACACCAGGGAGTTCTCACATATGTCTGCAATATGGACAAAAATGTATTCAGGTGTAATGAATACCTTACAACAATAGCTTCCAGCCCCTCATCAACAATAGCTGGACCAAAAGGATCCGTAATTGGCTCTGTCTGCACCTGCAGTCCTGGCTTTACCGACTGTCCTGCAGTCCCCCACCACCCTGTTCTTTCACAAGCAGCTCCAGACCCCAACATCTAGTGACATCTAGTGACATTAAGCATAGATTAAGAGATAAAAAGTCAGGACAGAAGTCATCTTGCACTGACATGTTATCTTGCCATTTCCAACACACAACAGAATTCCAAATTGAGGGAACAAACAAGAAGGTGAAGGATTTAAAGAAGAAACACCTTGATAAATTTCTCCACTGCTGCTCTCCTCACATCCAAAGGCTGAATAAGATGTGCCAACTGCAGATCATCATCATCATCATCACTTGTACGATTAGCCCTCTCTGAATAAACATACTCCAACTCTACAGCAACACTCTGTTGTACTTTAACTTCCATCAAGGAATGTAAGTATGTGGTATCTATGTCTTTGGCTGGTTTAACAAACCTCTTTGTTCATCAACATGGGTCCGGTGCTGATACCTACCACCACCCGCTCCTCTGCTAATTCTGCAGCTGCCTGCCCCCGCCACAGGTCCCCATCAATTTCAGGAGACCAGGTCCATTTGCCTCAAGAATCCAGCATGACCTTATGAATCCAACTCCAGACTCTAGCAACCAGATTCTTTCCCACTTGCAATCGCCCAATTGACTCCTGCAATTGTTCCTCCAACATACGTTCCCCTTTGCTTTGAACTTTGACCCCGACCCCCACCACCCCCGCTCTTGCTTCCTTGAGTTCAAGAAAACATGCAACATGCCGGAAGTAGTACCTTCAAGAGCAGATGATGACCAGAGTGCAGGCGGTCGAAAGTGCCACCCAGAACCACAGCAGAAAACTTGTGATGTGTTGCAGCAGCATCCATGGCTATCTGCCAAGAAAGCCGTCTTGTCCTTCCAACAATATGCCCTTCCTCGCTGTCCAACACAAACCCCAGTCTTGATACACCACCTATTGCAAACCCTTGTGCAAAACCCTAATTAGCTGCTCTCTGCGCAGGGTTTTGGTGCATGGGCAAAGGGTTTTGCGCGCTGTCGGGTGGGTGGCAGAAGAGAAGAAGCACGTGGGAAGTGGAATGCTGGTGATATATCTCTCTCTCGAGTCCGAAATTGTTTTTCTTTTTCGTCTAAGGCTGGTTTTGGCGTTCACGGGTTCGGAGTGGAGAAGACAAGGGGAGCAGGAAGGAAGAGGAAAAGGCACGCGGAAGGTGGGATGCTTGTGGGGCGGGGCCTGAGGAGTGGCAAAGCTATGCTGCAGTGCTATCTCTTGTTCCCCTCCTTCTCGTCTCCTTATCCCTTGTGCTCCACCTCAACCATACGTAATCCATGGGCATGTGAACACGTCCCTGACCTCCAGCAGCAGCGGAGCTCGCCGGAATGGACAGTTTGTAAGTTTCTTTTTCCACGGCCATTCTTGTTTTTATACAACTGGTCGCCTTCTCGACATGCTATGATGGCGGCCAACATCGAGCTACATGCTAAACAACATGTCTTTGAGTCTGTGAAGGTAGTGAAGAAGCAACAAGCCAAGTGCCTGTTGTGAGAGATCACAGCCACACGTGTGTGTGGGTTTAAATCGCATGCTCTGTTTTTTGGACAAGAGCAATAATTACAGCTGCTCTGGTTCAAGAGGTCCCTCAATTGTGGAAATCTATGATAAGTCTTGGTGGAATGTTGCAATGGTGAGAAAGCATGAATCTAGGTTATGTAGCTGCAATGGTGTAAAAGAATTGCCTCATAATGCTTGCCTACAGAAGATGTTATGCAAGTTCAGGATGTCTTATTTCTTACAGGAGCACAGTTGCATTCTGGAAATAGCACTGAATTCTGAATCTAAACCACTTTGTGATCAAGAAGATGAGCCCAGACCTTGATGTGGTTCTCAGCAGTTTGTAAATATTATGTCCCTCGGCAGTTGTAGGATTGTCCACAAATGTATCAAGAAGGAAGTGGAGTCAGTTTCACAATTTTGCAAGAAGAAATTTTGAGAGTGCCAATGCGGAAACTACACCCAGGTGTGCTCCAAATATTTATTGAGCCCTTTCTTGGAGTCAAGTATTCTTAGGGTTTTGATTTTTCCTGCATTTAGGTTGATGATTGGCACCAAGATTTGCTTAGTATGCAGCCATGGTAAACTCATGTCCTGGGGCCAAAAATCCTTGGTCTCTCTCCCATTGACACCTTACAAAAGGATATCCTCTCTTTCTTCTCTGACTTGACAGAGTGCGGAAGAAAAAATGCAGACTGGATGAGTTATGTATGGAGCAATATCCACATTATAGTAGGACCATGATTCAGTCATTCATTTTGCAAGGTATGAGGAGCATCAATCAAGAGATTTTGGTGAATACAGGAGTAGACCTCTTGGCGTAATTCATTTTTCTTTTTGTGGACATCTCCTGGCCATATGCAGTCATTCTGTGACTGCAATGGTCATGTAGTCCAAGAGAGGTTTTGCCTTGCAAAATGTGACTAATTGTGGGAACGGGTATAGGTAAGGTGATGGTGGATGGGAAGCCAGCAGCCAAGGCAGGCACTTCTGTCAAATCATCTGCTATCATTGACATTACTGCAGCTGTCCCCAAATATGTGTGCAGGTGATTCTCAAGTTCCTTGTCAACAGAAGATGGGATTGTAACCCCCTTGAACTGCTGGTTACATGTCTCATTAAATTTTTAAAATTCATCAATTGCAAGTTGATCTTATGCTGAACATTGGATGAGACAAGGTTAACTGAAGCTGCATGTTTCAAAGAGTTGGTGGATGGCACCAAAACATGAATTGTATATTTTACATCTACTCGGTGTACAAAGTATAGATTGGGCTGTGGCAGGTTGAGACACTCTGCAGGCACATGTTTCTTGAGGAGACCAGTCAAGGTCATTGAAGACTTCCTTGTTGATGGATGGTTATGGTGGTTAGAGTTCAGAATTTCCCAACAGACAATTATTATTTTATGTGAAATGCTCATTTTGTTTTTAATAATAAGACTGTTTGGTCCTGATCAAGGCTGTAAAGGTTCTGGTGTGTGCAGAGCAGGATACAAGTTGGAGGCAGCTCTGGAGCAGTTTGCATGTGATGTTGAGGGCAAGGTGGCTCTTGATGCAGGCCTCTCAACAGGGGGCTTTTCTGACTGTCTGTTGCAAAATGGAGTCAAGCACATATACGGTGTTGATGTTGGGTATGGTCAGGTAATGTTATACACTTGTGTTCCTGTCCATATCAACTGTCCCAGGATTTGGGATTTATGTGCCCAAAGGATTTGCATTTCTCTGGCAATTTTATTGCCTTCTTGTATGCCAGATTCATGACTATAGATCCATCAACAGATTCCCTTCAGACCTATTGTTCTGTGAGTCATCAATTTGATAGAGTTCACTCAAGAATCTATTAAGTGGAAAAGTGATTGGACAGGTTGCTGAGAAGATTCGTACTGATCCACGAGTGAGTGTAATAGAAAGGACAAACTTGCGTTATTTGCCTTGCCTCCCCCAACTAGTGGACTTGGTCACCCTTGACCTCTCCTTCATATCAATTTTGCTGGTATACTGGGGACACCTTTCCAATTTTGGTTGCATTTTCCAACATGTTCATATTGCAGTTTCATAGTATAGTTTCTTGTTATGTGTTGCAATTTGATTTCTGGGCCAAAACTCAATAGTTTCTTTGTTTGTTGGGTCTTCATGGCCAGGTGATGCCAGCAGTTTGTGGTGTGATGAAGAGCAACTCAACACTGATCACTCTGATTAAGCCCCAGTTTGAGGCTCACCGATTTCAGGTTTGAAGCTGCAACCTACTTATTTACCTACAAGATTGAGAGGTAGTCGCTTGCTTCATTGTGCACAAAGGGGCCACTAGACTAACAAGCAGTTACCCAATAGATGACATTGACTGTGTGGGCAGTGTCTGTCCACTCATGATGGAAAATGCACTTCATTGCTGCATTTCTGCAGTGTCAAAAGAACATGTCCTGATGACATGTAGTGATTGAAACAGGTTGGCAGAGGTGGCATTGTGAGGGATGTAGCTGTCCACAAGGAGGTATGCTTCGGGTCCTGTCATTTGTGACATGCTAACTTTTTTCTGGTGCATATCTTACTTTTCTCAATATAGTAGGATCCATAAAAAATTTGCACAAGTGAATTCAATAGTGCTTGTGCCATTTGTAAGTATGAAACCACACTTTCATATTTGGCAATTTGGTAGCAAGGCTTGTAATTTTTGGCTTTAATGATGTGCACATGAACAGGTGCTGCAGAAAGTGATCAAGGGTGTAGAGGCCTTCGGGTTTGCTTGTCAAGCCTGGATTCAGTCTCCAATTACAGGGGCTGAAGGCAATATTGAGTTTTTAGCTTGCTTCCATAGATCACAAGTGAAAGACACTACTACTATGAACTTGAGTGTAGAATCAGAGAAATTACTTTGTATAGAAGAACTAGGTGTGGATAAAGATGAAGAACAATAGAACTGTGTGCATTGTGAACATCATGGTATGATTTTTTACTTGGAACCAGGGGCCAAATGCAACCTCTGGACACTAGCTGTAGCTAGTATGACTGAGAGCCTCTTCCCTACACTGAATCCAGATGACATGGGTATTGCCCGCATTTGATGCAAATGACAATAGGAGTTGACATACAAGGATCAACCCAATTGCCTCACTACATAGTTCTTCGCTCTGATGACAAACACTAGTCTCAACGGTGAAGCAATTACAGTGCCTCAAAAGTATGTACCAGTGTTGGGCATTGGAAACATGCACAGGCACCTAACAGTTATCAGGGTGGTTCTTAGGATTTATAGTTGTGGTTCTCAAAAAATATTGAAGACCCAGATTTGGTATATAATTATGGTTCTCAACTTTTTTGGAAAAATCAAATAACTGGACATAGAACTGCCATTCTTTCATGGAAACCATAGCTTCTTGTACGGTTTTTGAAATAACTGGGAGTACCAGTTCTTTGATTCTGAATTTTTTTCAAAGAACTGGAACCGTTGGTTCTCTTATTCTGTAATATGTAAAAAACCCCAAGGCATTTCTTTAAAAATTCAAATAACCACACAAAACTCTTATTCTGTAATATGTAAAAAACCCCAAGGCATTTCTTTAAAAATTCAAATAACCACACAAAACGGGAATAGACATGCAAAAATTCAAGGGGTTTGAGAAGGAAGGAGAATGAGACTGCTGGTGAATCCATTAAAGCAGAACTTGCAGAGCAAAACTTCATCATCCCCACATGACGAGAGGTAAAGCACTCAGAGAATATTCTGTGAATTTGGAAGGCATATTTAAACACATCTTAATAATACCTCCTCACAAACAGGAGGCACCCCTTGCTTACAGAAAAATCTCTTATGCTCCTTCACACTTGGTGTTAGGAAATCTAGTTTTAAGGGAAGTAAACCTTAAATGGATAGTGCCCTTTATCGGTCATCTATTTCTGTGTCAAAAAGGGATGGTCATTGAACCTTGGATGGATATGTAATAAAACTAACCTAGAAAGGGCGAATCCCAACCCACATCTATTACCAGCATGGGTAATATTAGTATATTAATCAAGTTCATTAAGGGAAAGATTAGTGTTCAATGCAAGCCATAACCAAACAAGTTGCTAGCATCTATGGAATCAAGTGGTGGTAGCTTTGTAACACCCTTAAACCACCATGCAATTAATTTTGTGTCACTAATTGGACAGGAAAAGGTTGATGAGTGTTGGAGTTTGGTTGTTGCATAATCACATTGCTTGCAACAACTTATGCACTCTAGTTACACTAAGTGATTGAATTGGGTCATATGTTCTAACCATTCTAGGAATAGTAGGCATATTTGCAACATGGAAAATCTTGTAAGAGAATCATACTTTTTCAAGACACAAAATTATAATATGATGACACAAGGACATAGAGAGGATTTAGAAAGAAAATAATTGTGCCCATGCATTTGCGCGCATGCAAAAAGAAGAATTGCCTCCCATCATTTATCAAGAACATCTGTAGCCTCTTTTGCCTCTATTAGTCGAGTCCTACAAATTGAATAGATGTCAACTTGATTACATACCCAATGTGCAAATGTTTCAAGCAAGCCCACACACACAAACTAGGACATAAGAAGGAAATGAAAATGTAACTCTGATTGATCTCACCCAGCCAATATCAAGTCAACCAAGGGCACAAGGTCCTAATGATGCATATTGGCAATCATTTGGTGGACCCATGGACCATGTGATGCGCAAAGAATCAAGTGATGACAATCTTGCTAGTTGAATTGCAAGGCAAAAGAAAAGCATGAAACAAAATGGGAATCAGGACAACAACAATTTGGCCTACACAATGGACATTATGGAAGTTGGTTTGAAAATTCAAAGTGCAAATCATGTTTGAGGTGTGCCTATCACCTCATTATGTAACCATTTGTATGGAATTATTCAAAATAGCAAGAGAGGCAAAACAAGAGTCTTGAGCACAGAGGAGGAGGAAGCACTCATATAATATGTGAAGAAAATGCAAGGAATAGGGCACCCCATCACAATCACATAGTTGAAGTTGAAGGTTGTTGAAATTACATAGGAACATTCGACTTCCTTTCAAAACAAGATTCCAAGATGGGGGTGGTTATAATGGTTAAGGGAGCACCATCCAAATCTAAACTTAAAGGTTGCACATGGATTTGAAATAGGACGTGCAAAGGGCCTATGTTCGACAAATCTACAAATATTTTACGCAAACTTAACCAAAGCATATAACTATAACAATTATCAACTAAACCAAATTTGGAACTATGGTGAATCTTGTGCACAAGTTGGACAAAATGGAAGGGCTTTCATTTTAACTCAAAAGGTTCAAAATCTATACATTCAAATGAACGAGAATGGTTGAATGTATTGTCCTATATCAATGTAACAAATGAGTCTTTTCCTAATTTTTACATATTTAAAGGTAAACCATTCAAAAGAAATTTTATTGCAAAGTGTGAATCTTGACTACAATGGCTATGCAACCCAACGATTGGATGACATCAATTTTATTTGACAAATGGATTTCTCACTTTATTGTGTTAGTTCAAGCCCATGGAGGCAATTTGTGTACATTTAACTAACACTTACATATCCTCGATGGCCATAACTCCCATGTCACAATGGACATTGTGCACAAAGCGCGAGCAATGGGGTTGGACCTAATCACCCTACCATCACACACAAGCCACACATTACAACCTTTAAACGCAACATGTTTCAAACCCTTCAAAATTGCATTTAAGTCATATAGAGATGTACGGACATTAGCTAACAAAAGGAAAGGTGTTGGGAAAAAGGATTTGGCATAGTGGATGTCATTGGTTCTCAAAAAAAAACATTGAATCGATCAAATATTTGCAAGGGGTTCACAACCATTGGGATTTAGCCCCTTAACCCAAATGTGATGGCAAAAAACATGCAACCCAACAAATAGTTCACATAATTAAAATGAAATGTTCAAGCTCAAGATTTCTAGGTTGAGGAGGTCATGTTGGATGAAAGTATCCATCATATTAATCAAGGCAATGTATGTCATTATTACGTTGACATTGATGGCAATATGATGAGCTTGAAATGGTACCACAAAGGCCGTAACCAATGTGCAAGCTTCGATTAACTTGGATGAGACATAGCATAATTCACACACAATAGTTTTGGTGTTCCAAATGTCATTTAGTTCACGCACAGTAACTTCGACAACCACGCAAGCACCCAAGACTACAATTTCACAATTTTTGACACTACCAAAAGTTCCTTTCAAGTCAACTCAATGACCTTTAAATTAAGAACCTCTAATCGATTATTCCAAAAACATTATGATGACAAATGATCACTACATGAAAACACTAAATCAAAATTTGGCACGTAAAAAGGCTACTACAAAGGAAAGAGACAACTAGAAAGAAGAGATGTTTGCTTCAAAAGAAGCATGAGTTGTTGAGAAAATTGAGGAGTCTTTGAAATGCTAGAGGTTGGATGAATGATTGCTTAAGAAGAAATTTGATGACACTTGGTCTACACAACATTATGTTGAAGCAAGTGATGCTTTGCATGCAACCATTGAAATTAATGCACCTTTGCAAGTGAATGCATATCAAACTCCATTATGTGGCATTATACTAGATATTTACAAGTTCAACATGAGCACAACTATTGAAAATTTAAAAACGTGAAGAAAAGCTCAAGATGTTTCGCACTTGACATTGATTGAACCTATGTGGGTCCATGGAGGTTCTTAGGACTTAGTTCCTATGGAATGAAGCTTTGGAATGAAGATGGGTCATTGAGGTTGTTGACAACATTCACAAGAAATAATGGCATTCAAGGGTAAAGATTAGTAGTGAAGTCACACGTAGGTTATTCAAGATTTGTGCATAATTAGTTTTATTGTAGTGCATTAAATTTTTTGTGGCAACTTGTTGGCCATTTTGGTTAATCTATTTAACATTCGATAGTGTAATTTTTGACACATTTAGTGACAAGTTGATTTACTTTTGTTGTAGCACGTTAATGGTTTTACATTGGTGCATCTATTATTGTAATGGTAAGGGTTACCATTTTTCAAGTTTATGAGCTTGTCAATATGGGAGGTTAAAATATTATAAAGAGGATATGGCAATAAAAGTGGGCCCCCTATCTACCCATAATAGGTGTTTAAGTGTACCCATTTTGAAAATTCATATATAATGCGTGGATGGACAAAAAGTTATGGTTCCACTTGCAATTGGGTACATTATAATTTGCTAATGAGATGAATTGTTTTTGATGTGTGCCCCTTATGTTTTATGTGTTTTGTCCTTCAATTGTCCATTCAAGGTTTACATACCTTAAGTCCCCTAATACCAAGCTAATTATTTTGGATTTAAACCTATCTACCATAAAGTAAAAAGTTAAGTTAATTTCTTGAAATCCCATTCACACATGATGTTATAGTGCTTACAACTAGGTTAGTGTAAACCCTAACATTTTTTCATCATTATTCACACTTGTGACAATGGCAAGTCATTTTTAGATTATTGTGTTGGGAAGGTGGTAGGTAGGCAAATGGATGGATAGGCGAGTAAGTGGGTAGGAAGGTGAATTGATGAATGGGTAAGTAGGTAGGTAGTTAAGTAGGTGGGAGTGGGCAAATAGGTAGGTAGTAGGTGGGTGAATAGGTGAGTAGATAGGTAGGAGGTAGGTAAGTGAATAGATAAACTTTAATTAATAAGTGGATGGGTAGGTAGGTGGATAGGTGGTAGGTACATACCTACCTACATGGGTAGGTGGGTAGTTAAACAAGAGGTAGGTGGGTGGTAAAATAATGTGAGTTGTTCAAGGTGGCTAGACATTATAGTAATTACATGTGGCATTTACAACTTTAAAACAATCATCCACAAGTGAAAAAACTAGTTAATAATATGCAAATTATTTGTAACGAATGAACTTTTCAAGTTGAATTTACGAGCATGTGAAAATGCACAAATTAAGATTGTAAAATGGTTAGTATATTTGGAATCAAATTGGGTCATGAACGTGTTTTAGGTTCACCATAACCTCTCACAACCTAGATTTGGAAAGATTCACCACTTCTTCTTTTATAATATTCTTTTTACCTATCCATGGAAGCTACATTGGAATGGTTAAAAAATTAGGAGTTTCAAAATGAACTCCAAAAGTTGGGAGCATGTACTGTTTTGAATCTTTGGAGCACCATAACTCTTTCAAAATAGGTCTATTTTGAACATATGACCCCATTATTTAATAGCCCTTGTTGAAATGTTTCTAGCTATGTATCATACATTTCAATTATAACCTTTGTTCCATGAGTTTTAATGGTTGGGAACCAAATTATCAATTTGACTTTTAAATTAGTTGAGCAACTTTCAAAGGTATGTTTGATTTTTGATTTTTGATTTTTTTCAATTCAAATTGTTGACTTTTGAACTAACATACCCTTGAAAGTTGCACAACTTGCTTTCAATTTTTTTTAATCTTTGTGATGTTGTAAGGTTTATTGTCTATTGTTTATTTGTGAAGCTCATTAGTAACATATGTTGTTGATCAAGTTGCAATAAGTTTTTGATTTTTTCTAGGGCTTTTAGTTGTGTGGGGCTAAGGTGAGGTTAGGTAGCTTGCACCTAGGATCAATTCCCCCACAAGTTAAGTTAATTATGTCAATTTTCATGTTTTTATTTTGTGCACTTGTAAGCTAGTGTAGGCTAGTGTGTAATTGCATAAACTTTTTTTAACAACTAGAATTTGAAATTTGGATTTGCGTAAACTTTATGTGTGTGTGTGTGTGTGTGTGTGATTTTTTAAGATTTCAAAATTCATAACTAGTAGAAAAAAAGAGAAAACGTTAAATGTATAACTGTCTTGCCAACTAAATTGCTGAATTAAAAATTGTTATGTTGATATCTGGAGGTCAAGTTTAAAATGGGATAACCAGACAATATTGATCCTTACTACTTAGTCCTTACCCTACACAGAAAAGATTTGGAGGGCCAACTCTGCACACTTTTCAGGCATCTTAGATTGCATAAGAAAGCCTTCTTGGAAAAAGTGCAGATTTTGACAGAAATGTTGCCTTCCTAGAAAACATTGTTTGAATTCTAGTAGAATCTATCCTCAAAACTTCCTGTATGCTACGTAAGGCAACCCCTAGGGTGCATTCTACACCTAGATCATCTTAATGTCTTAGCCTATTGGGCTTGCCCTAGAGGCTCACTAGGATGCAGAATGCACACTAGGGAGCGCATTATGCTAGTTATAATAGTATATAACTAGGTTAGGCAAGTTGCCATAATCAGTTGCCCCTGCCCATTCTGATGGCTCTGGTGCAGATTCTCTTAACAGTGTGAAAGCTCCAAAATTCAATCGATAATTGCATAAGGGTCTTAGTGGGTATCTCGATGAGAGTGAGGATCTGGATAGGGATGCGTCTCTTCATATCTACTTATTCCCCCGGAAGCTTCCATTCCCAGAAGAGTTTGCAATCCAGACTTGCATTGAAGATCTTCCTGCAGTTATTTTTGGTATCCCAAAATGTCATGGTTAGAAATTGTGCTAGTGTTAGGGATGGTACTTGGGATAATAATATTGAGGAAGGTAGGTTCAGGCCAGCAATTGTGGTGACCCAAATGCTCTTCACCAACCTTTGAATCAACTTTCAATAGTTGCCATGATCTCTTAATCACAACAACTAGATCTATCATTCAAACTTCATTCTGGGCACAATTTAGAGTCTTCAAAAATGTGAAAGCTTTCCTAGTTGCAAAAAGAAATCATCATCAGTTTGGGACAGAACGTACATGGTTAGAAGACAGAATGAATCTGTATGTGAGCCCTGTATTGATGCTGATTCCCTCTTTCTTAACAGATTTGAAATTGGAAAGAATAAAAAATTTGAGAGGATGTGAGAAATTGGCATTCAATAAGTGTCTGGTGTGTTGCAGGGCTATCTTGTGAGAATGAATGTCATGGTCCTCTTCTTGTCCTCCTCAGACTCCTCAGAGCATAAAATTGAATGGAGGTGAAAGGTCATTGGATTGGACCTCCAGTTTGAGTTTCAGTAAGAAGCTTCATAAACCTACTTCTAAGTTTATGTGCTGTAAATGCACTGAAATCAAGGGTTTCAATATGTTCCAGCTTAAGGCATATGACATTGCAGAATTAAGAATGGCTGTGGAAGATGATAGCTAGCAATATCCTGCACACGTAGGGATTCCCAAGATGACTCACAAAGGTCATCAAGTCAGAAATTGAAAGAACTCAATTGGAAATGCAGATTAGGAAATATTATCACCTACAAGATGGTTTGAAAGATTTGACTGATTGATTTCCAAGCCAGCAAAGCACTGTCATGGAGTCTTCTTACTCTGCCCACTTTTTGAATGTGACTAGTTATGTACTTGCTAGCAATTGAAAAAAACCTTTGCTTGTCAATCATGAAACATGAATAATCCCCCTATCCACTAAAAAGAAAAACTTGGTTTCAGTCAATATTGAGTCAGCGGAAAATTTTGTTGTGTTGGGTCTTGTGGTATTATGATCAGGAGACCATATTATGAAATGAATCCTTTGTTTCTGCCAATTTTGTTCCTTCCCAGGCAAATCAGATGGCAGTACTGTGTGTTTCAAGGGGCCTTAGGCTTGTCAGCGAGAGTGTCTGAAGCTAATGAGATGGGGCATTTTCCTGGTCAATATTCCTTGAAATTTAGTTGAAATTTCAATATCATGTTTTATTTTATTGGCAAACTGAACTCTCAGCATCTTTGAAAGAATTGCTCAAATGTCAATTTGTAGAAAGTTAATGAAATGCATTGCTTGTCCATCACCTTCTACCATGGTTCTTTTGCTTACAAATATGTGGTTGGCTACCAGTTTAAGATTTGCAGTTATTGGAAGCAAGAAGCAGGGATTTCCATCTTTGCCTCTTTCATTGGGTCCAGTATCAAAGAGAGTTGGGCGTGTGAATCACTGGCAGAATTCTGTGACACTCAATGTCCTACTCTTTTAGCTTCCTCGCTTTGATCAATTACCTTCTTGGCTTTGTTCACTCACCTAATCCATAGAGACGACCATGTGTTCCATCTTGCACTCCAGGGGAGTAGGGGCTTGGTACTCAAGGATCCAATCTGAATACACATAATCTGCAGTTGTAGAATTTTTTCATTTTTCCTTTCTTTTGTGTGTTGGCAAGGAACCCATCCCTTGTCTATTATGCTCTGTTTCTAGCTTTATGACTTAAAAGTTGGTAATTTTGGTGGGCATCTCAAATTTGAACTCTGGTAGTGGTAATCATCATACATAGCTTCCATTCACAAAACAATCGCAACCCTGTTTCACACTATTTTGATAAATCAAGCCTTGTGATCCAAATAAAATATGAAGCGGGTCATAGAACTACTGCAACAATAAGATGGAATCAGCAGCAAAGTGAATGAATGACATGTCAACTCAACAATTTGACATATTAGAGATGGGTTTTCGTTTAGGCTGCATTGGCAGGCTGAGAGTTTCCGTCCAATTGTGGGAACCTCTTTTCACTCTCCAATCTTGAATTGCTCCTTCACATGAACCATTTTCCTCAAAATGAGTGGGGATAAACAGGCAAGAGGAATATTTTGATACAAAACGTTCTGCACTATTGAAGGTAATCCTATTCAGGAAATCTAGGCAAAGTGAGGTCTATGTACACAATTTGCTTGCCAATGTCCAAAACTTAATGTCATGCATGTCATACAGATCTGTTGACTAATTTTTTTATGTCTTGAAAATCATACTGCAGATATCAGCATACGTTACAATGGATCGCTTGTAAAACAAACATGCCAAGGAAAAATGTAAGTTAAAAGCAAACCAAAACAAGATAGGATAGACAGGCCAGTAACCGAACATATAAGGACTAAATTAAATTTGATGCACTGTTCAGCTTTTTTTTGGCCATGAGTTCTGAAGGAAAAATGTGCACCATCTCTGGGTGCACCTATAGTAACTTATGTTGCCGAATTTGGTGGAGATATGGCAAAGACATGCCTCCCTAAAGGCATGTGGGTTACATTTGCTGGAAAAAAACATAACAAACACTTGCCAACCCCATTCACAAACACTTTGCACCTTGTAATTGCATGTTTAATATTTCGAAAATGAATGGACTTTCACTTACAGATGAACTGGATGAAATTCAAAACCAATTTATTCTTTTTGTAAAAATGGTTTCAATAATCCCTGGATCTCCCAAAAAAATGGTTACAAAAATCTACGGTTATGGGTAAGGGCATGTTGGAATAACCTTAAAAATCAAGTGGCGTTGCCTGTTAGGGTTTTGGGTTCAAGTTAGGATCTCTCTACAGTTGGTTGGATTGAATCTATGCTCCCTTTTCACTTCCTAGCATGGTTGTTCAATGCTTGCAACAATTTTTGTCCCCTTGTTAAGACTACTATTTTTTTTTTTTTTGGGTACATTGGACAAAAGTTCTCACTCCTCTTGTGGTTTGTGTGCAAGTATGGTTGCATGAAAGAGTTGTGCATTGGTGAGCTCTTGCTCCTTTCCTAGTTGTCTTCTTCCATTAACGAAATGTGGCAATTCTTGAGGTTTAACACTTGTCCTAGAGCAATTCGTCCCCTTCCTTGTGGAGTTCGTCTTCTTCCTGGTGATACAATTCCTTGAGCTCTGCTTGCCTCTTCTTGGTCTTGTTCGTCCCCTTCCATGGTAATCATATTCTTCCTAGTCTTAGTCATCCTCTTCCATGGTAATCATCTCCTTGAACTGTTGCCTTCTTCTTGGTCTTGGTCATCCCTTTCTTGGTGATCGTCTCCTTGAACTGTTGCCTTATTCTTGGTCTTGGTCATCCCTTTCCTGGTGATTGTCTCCTTGAACTGTTGCCTTCTTCTTGGTCTTGGTCATCCCTTTCCTAGTGATCGTCTCCTTGAACTATTGCCTTCTTCTTAGTCTTGGTCATCCCTTCTTGGTGATCGTTTCCTAGAACTATGTCACCCTCTTCTTGGTCTTGATCGTCCCTTTCATTGTGATCATCTCCTTGAGTTCTATTGCCCCCTTCCCAGTTTTGGTCATCCCCTTCCTAATGATTATTTCATTAAACTGGCGCCCTTTTCTTGGTTTTGGTTGTCCCTTTCTTGGTGATCCTCTCCTTGAATTGCCACCTTCTTCCTAATCTTTGTTGACCCCTTCCTCATGATTGTTTCCTTGAGCTTTGCCACCCCCTTCCTGGTCTTGGTCATCCCCTTCCTGGTGATCATCTCTTTGAGCTTCGTCATCTTCCTAGTCTTGGTCATCCCTTTCCTAGTGATTATTTCCTTGAATTATTGTCGTCTTTCTGGTCTTGGTTGTCCCCTTCCTAGTGATCATCTCCTTGAGTTCTACCACCCTTTTCCTAATCTCAATTGTCCACTTCTTAGTCTTGGTCATCCACTTCCTGGTGATCCTCTTTCTTGAGCTCTAACGCCCTTCTTATTGATCCTCCTCCTTGAGCTCTAGCGCCCCTTCCTAGTAATCCTCCTCCTTAAGTTTTGATGCCCTCTTCCCCCCCTTGGTTATCCTCTTTTTAATTGTCATCCTTGAGTTCTACCACCCTTTTCTTAATCTCAATTGTCCACTTCTTAGTCTTGGTCATCCACTTCCTGGTGATCCTCTTCCTTGAGCTCTAACGCCCGTCTTGTTGATCCTCCTCCATAAGCTCTAGCGCCCCTTCCTAGTAATCCTCTTCCTTGAGCTTTGTTGCCCTCCTCCCCCCCTTGGTTATCTTTTTTTTAATTGTCGTCCTTGAGTTCTACCACCCTTTTCCTAATCTCAATTGTCCACTTCTTAGTCTTGGTTGTCCACTTCCTGGTGATCCTTTTCCTTGAGCTCTAACGCCCTTCTTGTTGATCCTCCTCCTTGAGCTCTAGTGCCCCTTCCTAGTAATCCTCCTCCTTGAGCTTTGTTGCCCTCCTCCCCCCCTTGGTTATCCTCTTTTTAATTGTCATCCTTGAGTTTTACCACCATTTTCCTAATCTCAATTGTCCACTTCTTAGTCTTGGTCGTCCACTTCTTGGTGATCCTTTTCCTTGAGCTCTAACGCCCTTCTTGTTGATCCTCCTCCTTGAGCTCTAGCGCCCCTTCCTAGTAATCCTCCTCCTTGAGCTTTGTTGCCCTCCTCCCCCCCTTGGTTATCCTCTTTTTAATTGTCGT